>Ga0247780_1000058_pt1 | contig 97412 bp, 101 predicted proteins | sample UWRJL079202R5_FD_179927 | JGI IMG/M metagenome (GOLD analysis project Ga0247780, IMG submission 179927) | Plant litter microbial communities from Arlington Agricultural Research Station in Wisconsin, United States - UWRJ-L079-202R-5 | ecosystem: Environmental > Terrestrial > Plant litter >...
TTCTCTAGACACCGTCCAGCCGACACACCACCCTTCCTCTCTCACTTCGTCAGGAAAGCCAACGACTCCGCCTGGCCCTCCTTACCCGCCCTGACCGCCCTTTCCCTCCCCCCCTCTAACTCCCTCGCCCGCCTCTCATTCTCCATCTTCAGCGTCATCCATGCATCCTCCCCCAGCGGCACCCTCAACGGAATCTCCCCTCCCTTCCCCACCACCTCATACATCTCCTTCACCACGCCCTCCACATCCGCCCAGCCGCTACTCGCCACCGGATCCTTCATATACCTCTCCAGAACTCTCGTCGGCGCATCGTCCCCATACGCCGGATGATTCGGGATGCTGACCATCCCCTTATCCACATACCCCGTTTTGACACCACCCGGCTCAATCAAGCAAAAATGCACATTCCACTCCGGAAGGACCTCCTTCGCCACACTCTCCGTGAATCCCTCAACCGCAAACTTGGACGCATGGTAGAACGCATGTCCCTGGAAGGCGACGCGGCCGCCCATAGACGAGACGTTCATGACGACTCCGCCCTGCGGGGAGTTTTCGTCGCGCATGATGCGCATGGCGTGCTGGGTGAGGGCGACAGTACCCCAGAAGTTTGTCTCGATGAGTTGGCGCGCCATGGCCGGTGGAGCGTTTTCGGTGTCGCCGTAGAGAGCGTAGCCGGCGTTGTTGACGACTACATCGAGGCGGTGGAAGTGGGAGAGAGCGGAGGCGACGGCGGCGTCGATCGATCTAGGGGAGGAGACATCTAGAGGGAGCTTGAGGATGTTGGGGTCGTTGTCGGGGAGGTAGGAGAGGGTGGAGGGTTTGCGGGCTGTGGCGACTACGCGCTGGCCTTTGGAGACGACGAGCTCGGCGAGGGCTTTGCCAATGCCAGAAGAGCAGCCGGTTATGAACCAGACTGCATTTTCTGGCAGGTTGTATGGGTGTTGCTTGATTCCGTCCATGTTTGTGTTTTTGTTGGTGTTACAATTTAAGGGGTGAAGTAAACAATTGGGTCAGGAGAACTCAGGGGTAAGCTGCCGTCGAAGAAGGTGGAGTGTTGAGAACTTTCGCTGATGAAGCTGAGGAACAGAGAAAGGAACAATAGCCCTTCCTTCAAGATATTTTATAGGATTAAGAAGTGCATCAATTTCTGTTGGGAATGTGCTGGTTCCATCATGTTCTAACACAGCCCCGAACCCCGAGTATCTGCGGCGCCGCAAATTCCCTATCTCCTTAAGTCCGTGTAGTTGATCGGGTGGCAGCCCGCGCCAGGTGAAGAATGCGGCCGCTGGCGGCCGGCCAGCCCCACGTTATGTGTGGGGTGCTACTCGGTGCCATGATTATTCATCAAACATTATCGATGCCTGTTTCGTACCACCTCACATCCCAGGGTAACGTCTCATTTCCATCTATTCCCGGGTCGGTTGTTAATATGTGATCTCATCAGAGTCCGGAAACAACTTACCGGTTCTGAGTCGTAATGAACTGGACCAGCAGGAATTGTCTGCTCGCCCGCGAACTGAACCTGTGCAGGCTGCTCAGGTTCGTCCAACCTCAGATCTTGACGATCCTGCATATAGTTGTAGCCTGTTGTGACTGTGTCCCGCCCACTCCCTTTGTATACGCAAAAGATTGAGTGGCAAACTGCGGGGAGCCATCCAAGCCACATGAGAAAGATGTTGATGAGAACCATGGCGCCACATCCATCTACGAGGATCACGGCCATCGGAGGGAAGAAGAATGCAAGAATGTAGAGGCCAACATCCTGCTCGGGGGTTCGGCTATCCATCTTGCAGAGCTGGATGTAAAGAAAGGTAGTGGGACCTTACGGCTGGCTGGGAGCTTTACTCCAAGTTGGTTCTCCCGCCGGGTTGTGGATTTGGGACTGATGGTCGAAAATACGATGCTTTGAGACTTGTGGGACGTCAAACAATCGGCGGGAGCGTTATAGGAGCTGGACGCGGCGGGCTGTAGGAGGAAGAACCGCGGGGGACCGGAGCGTAGGGCTAGAATCGTCTTCAGGGGCTCGGCGGGGCGTAGACCAGCTGTGTCCAATAGAGAAGAATAATACGAAGATGTTGGATGTCTGTTAGTAGGAGGTTGAGAATGCTCGTTCAAGTTCGGGAGATTGAGCGGTGTCTCTTTAAGTGCAGGCACAGAGGGGCGCTTCTGCGCGAGAGGCTGTACCGTCGACTGAACACATCTTGGAAGTCACGACTGCTTCCAAGGATTTTACCAAGGGGGAAGAGCGCAAGACCACCAAGAGGAGTAGGAGACGAAGTGACCAGACAATATGATCGCTCCTTCCTCGGCAGATTCTTCTTCATCTCACGACTCCAAGTCGGGCACTTTCCGGTGTGGTCCGACGAGACTCGGGCCCCGATGAGCGATTAAAGTACAACTACATTTATTTTTTAACAATGCCGGCCTAAACCTCTATCCGTCAACAACAAAACGCCTGTGGTCTTTATTCTTTTCCGATGCCACCTTGCCATGCATAAACTTACACAAAAGAAATAACGCTGAGCCAGGTTGAGCAGATATACATACAGTCGCTGTGCTCCCAAGTGACCAGCCGCATGTGTCACTTATTTTCCTCCTGGAACGTCTCGTTCTTTCCGCTTTCTGATTTCTCGGTGGCCTCTGCCGCCTCTGCCTTCTCTGCTGCACGACCCTGTCGATACTTGCCCATCTTCTCCATCATATACCGCCACGTCTTGCGGAATCCGCTAGTAAAGGGACCCTTCAGAGATTGCGTTGTTGACGGCCAGCTGATGGTCTGCTTGATAACCGCCCTTACTTGCTTTTGGAGCTCATCGGTGTCGTCCTGGACGATGCGCCGCTCGAACCCACCGCCCTCACGACGCTTAAATGCGATGGCGTCCTCGTTCTTGCTTTCTTCCATCATCTTGTTGAACTCCAGCTGTGGAATCGCAAACTTCTTCTGGTATTGGAAGTAGAGGCGCGACCGAAAAGCCTTGGGTAGCCGACGGACCATATTTCCACGCTTGACCGGATCCATGTCTTGGACAAGCTTCAAGCTTGAATCACCCCACACCCAGTCCTTCTCACTGCACCCAGGATCGTTGAATTCCACATTTGGAAGTGTTTCGATCAATGGGAGATATAGGCGCCGGAAGTTCTTCATGTTGTTACCGACGATGTTTTTCACCTTGCTGGGATTCTCGGTGGGCAACGCCATGCGCGGATCGCCAAGATAGCTGATACCGGCAATAGTGGCGTAAAGCTCCTCTTCTGTGAAATTCGGCGGCAGTAGCAGGAGCGCTGTTCGCAAAGCAGAGAGAAGGTTCATCTGGTTTGCAAGGCGGATTTTCGGGTCGTCTCTCAGGATCTTCACTGGCTTTTGCAGTCTACCGGCTAGGTAGAGAGTATCCCACTCAGCAAGGTCCTTCTCGAGCGTACCCAGCTGCACGACCCCGTATTTGATCAGGATGCCATTCACCACGATGTAGGGATTGAAGTAGACTCCAGCGCCCCACTTATCCTGCACATAAGACACGGCGCCAGATCCCAGGCTGGCGAGGGATGAGTAATGGTCGCGATGCTGCTTCATGTTGAGGGAGTGCCAGTGCTGCGTGTGCGACACACCAAAGATAAAATCTATCATCTTGGGCGTACCATCCTGCGCTCTCTGAACGGCGAGCGGCGCCTTCGGGTGTATAGCGCGAAGTTCGTCGTCTGTGGGAACCTTGCCACTGGATTTGGACTGAGGAAAGACGCCGGAGCCGTAAGCAAAGGCGTATCGGATCGGTGCCCGGAATGCCCATGGAATCTGCTTCAGAACCTCCTTGAAGTCGGCATCGAAGGGGATGTGCTGGTTGACTCCGAAATTGACATGCGGAAGGTCCTTGAATGATTCAATCTTCCAGTTCGGGTTCGCCTCCCAGTCCTTAACCTCCTCCGTTCCCGAAGACAGAGTAGACTCCGAGGAGCTTGACGCCTCGTCTGCCAGTGCCTTGGCCGAATTGGTGTCGTCTCTTGCGATGTTCGTCGCAGCGTCCGCGGCGGCATCATTTTGCGCGCCCTCTTTGGCGTCCTGTGCGATTGAGCCCCTATTCTCGTCGCGCGCAGTCCCAAACCCCCGCCTTGCCTGGGTGATTGGCCTGTAGTAGACATGGGGAGTCAGGAAGGGGTTCAGTCGGAGCAGCGGCGACTGCGAGCGCGGCGCGAGGCGACCCTGTTAACTTGGTGAGCAAACTATGACGTCCGTCACGTCTGAGCAAAAGCGTGGTGGGAGCTCACCTTCAGCACGGGAAGGATGCGGCCTCGAGCCATTGCGAGGCGGCCCTGAGCGGAAATATCGTCTGATTTGTGAGCGCAAAATTACAGACGATTCTCTGTCGTGGTCGTTACGGCGGAAGCTGCGGAAAGCTGTCATGAGTCGGATCAATGGGTGAAGAGAGTCAAGTTCGGGAAGAGCTTGCAGCTGTCACCTGGGAAGCTCACCCGCTAAAGTGCTCCACGGGGGAAGATCGCAGGGCTTGGCTGGCACACAGACGGGAAGGCGCCCGACGCAGGGCGACATCATCGTCCAGTCTTTGGCTCCGCATTTGTCTGGGGTAGGGTACCTTCACAAACCCTGTATGCCTCTAACATCACCTCCGATCACATCGAGGACCTTCAAAGGTACTCTAAACGATGGGAGAATATGGGGATTTGGGTCGTACTCTGGAATGTGAGCTGTTTTGATTGAGTTGGTGTAATAAAGCTCCAATACCTAGTGATCCGTTGAGACTGGCCTTTGCAGAGGAATATTCCATTGTGTTGGTGTTAGTGGGTGACTTTCTTGGTACCTTCCTTTGCTGGTTTTGGTAACATCCTCCAAGCCCAGCAGCCTTTTGTCACACTTGACAACAAAGAAGCTACGAACAGAAGATTTCCCTCGTCTCCTTCGCTCTTTTATCTCGAGAGACAGAGCTATACATATTTTAGGAGAAACTTTTTTTCAGTTTCAAATCGTTGCGCGTTGGCCGACGTTGGGAGGTACCTATCACCGGGGCAGCTTCTTGGCCCCACTCCTCGTTGTCCTTTGGCCAATCGTAGCGCGTGTTACATTCCCCAACATCTACCGTGCTCCACGATGTCGCGCTCCCCAGACGATGCTGAACTCAAACCGCGCCCGACTCGCCATCGTCTTTACAGCATGCGGTCCCATACACCACAAGGCGATCCTCCCGGATCTGCAAGACGGCCGACTGCTCCTGCAGCCCCACAGCAGAGGAGGAGCAGCGGTAGCGGTATTGCCCGTCCCATCACATCGCTGAGGGACTCCACGAGGGTGAGTCGCGCCTCGAGACAAAACATTAGTGCAAATTCTTGCTGACAATTATTTGGTTTGCAGATATCCAACTTCCGAGCTTCCCATCGGTCCTCATACAATTTTCTCACCGGCGAGACGGAAACAAATCCAGGACGCAGCATGGCTCGTTCTACTTCGCGTCCCGGCTCTCGCCAGGGCCAGCCCTCCGGGCCGTCTCCTCCTCGCGGTCGCGCCGCGACCTTAGCTAGCAACTTTAGTCGAGAAAGCAGCAAGGAGAACCAGGCGCCGGCTGATGCGGAAGTGTATGAGACGCAGCGCCGCCGGATCGAGGAGCTCAAGGCGGAAGTGGGCACGTTGAAGTACCAGATCAGCAGCCATGAGCAGGAAAAGGAACTGCTTAGTCTCGAGAAGGGGAATGAGATCCGAGATACCAAGCGGCGCGCGGAAGAGGATTTCAAGGCGAAACAAGCGGCGGAAAGCGAAAAAACCAAGGCCCAGCGACAGGTCGAGGCCCTTCAAGCCGAACTGGAGACCTTCAGAGCCGAAAACGAGGCGCAAAAACGAGACCTCGAATCCAAAGCACGAGACGCACAAGAAGAAACCCGGCTGCTACAGGAACAACTGGAAGATTTGAGTGCTGCAAAGGACGAGGCCGCACGAATGGCAGAGCGCGAGATTAACGATCTCTTGACTAGGATTGCGTCGTCACAAAGGGCCGCCCACGAACTCGATGAGGAGTGCAAGACTCGAGAATCAATTCTCGAGAAGACCCAAGCTACCCTGGTAGAGAGGGATGAGACTGTGGGGAGGCTGGAGGCTGACGTGCTTCGCTTGAAAGCTCAGACCGGAGATGCCGAGACAATCGCCGTTATTCGGAGAGAGCTTACAGACCAAGTGAACCACATTCGTACGCTGGAAGCCAAGAACCGAGAGCAGTTGTCAGAGTTGAAGCACTTGCGCCAGGTCCACAAGGCCGTTGAGATAGTTGAGGAGGAGAAGCGATCCCTTCAACGGCGGCTTGAGGCGGCAGAGCTCCTCGAAACCGAGCTTGCTGAGGAGCGGAGGCAGCGGATGAGATTAGAGGATGAACGGCGCTCTTGGACATCGTACCTTCAAAGCGAATCCAGTTCCGGCGACCCAGTCGAGTTCGAGTCTCCAGAGGCACTAGCCAGGGCCCTCATTGCAGAACGTCTCAACTCGGCATCTCTGGTTGAGAAGTTGGGGGCGATGGAACCCGAGATTACGGACAGGGAGAACATCATCAAAACATTGGAGGACGAAAAGGCTGGGCTCCAGGGACAAATCGAAAAGCTTAAGGCCTTGGGAAGTTCACCAGCCAACAATGATAAAGCTCGTGCGCGGATCGAGCGTCAACGCGCCTTGGCTGTCAAAGAGGTTGAATATCTCCGGGCTCAGCTCAAGACATTCGAAATGGAAGATGTGACCATGCAACCCGAGAGCATCGACCAGGAAACAGCAACACGGATCCAGGAGCTAGAAGGCCTTGTCGACCAGTACAAGGAGGAAGTCAATGCTCTCCATGCTGACCTCACCTCCCTGGATTCTGCATCTGCCAGCCCAGCACAGCCAGTGATCGGGTCTAAGCGGCCGCGCGAGCCAGATATCGAAACCGAATCGGAGCAGCTCGGCCAACTGTCCAGAAAGAACAGAAAGTTACAGTCCGACCTCGCGGAGTTGCAGAAACAATACCGCATTCTCCAGAAGGAACATGAGGTCGCATCTGAACAACTCGCAGCGGCCAAGGAGAAGATGAAGACACGCGTCCTATCACTCCGTTCCAATCCGACTTCGGACTTCGAGGCCGTCAAGACTGCCACCCTCAAGGCGTTACGTCTTGAGAACGCAGAACTGCTATCCCACATTAAGCAGCAACCAACCTTCTTCGCTACTGTCCCGGCCTCGCAGCTTGCGGCAGCACAGAGAGAAATTGAAGAGGCCCGTGCCGAGACCGCATCGGCGCTTAAATCATCGAGCCGCCTAAAGCAAGTTTGGGCCGCCAAGTCAGGAGAATTCAAGGAGGCTGTATTCAGTACGCTTGGTTGGACTGTCAGCTTCATCCCAGGCGGAAAGATGCGCGTGGAAAGCGTGTACTATCCGTCGCAGACGGAAGAGCACGAGAACAGCATTGTGTTCGACGGCGAGAAGGGTACCATGAAGGTTGGTGGCGGCCCTCGCAGCGCGTTTGCGGCTCGTATCGGAGACAATATCAAGTTCTGGGTGCGTGAGAGGGGATGCGTACCGTGCTTCCTCGCGGCGCTGACCCTCGAGTTTTACGAAGAGCACCTGCATACCAAGGCCCCAGGAGGCACAGGTTAATCCCTGCTGGTGTGTGTATGCATTGCGCTTTAGGCCGGGTATTTGGGGCGATAGACTGCAGCCTTCGTAATTCTAGACCATGGGCGTCTCGGGAAAAGAAGGTTGGGAAAAGGGGGGTGCATTTGAGCTCGCGCAGTTCAAGCTTCGGCATGCGCGAGATTTCTCTAGGACATAGTGATGTACAAGTACGATGTTATGATATACGCAAGTAACGGCTCTTTTAATGTGTGCGCGGAATCCAACTGTTCAAATGACCTACCAAATATCTTGACGGTCTTAATTGAGGTGGTATAAATATGGCTATCCCGACCAAGTCTCTCCAATCTTGAGCAAGCATAGATACCTACAGAGCGGTTCTGCTGATAGATACATCTGTATGTTGGACTTCAATCAGCTTCCACACCTACTCTCAAGCCCCTAAAATATTTTTCGATTCTTGAATGTGTGTCCAAAATCGACCCCTCGTTCCTTTACATATCAACTAGGCAGGTCAGGGGTTGATCTATCCATCGCTCCCAGCTCAGCTCAAAACAAATAAAAGAAATACACACAAAGGAACACCTTTAGCCTAAGCACGTAGGCGCGAGACAAGACTTCAGCCCTGCAATAACAAACCCCCTATCACACAAACAAACTCGGTGCAGATCACTTTGCTTCGTACTTCCCGCTTACCAACCTCCTCACCAGCGGCACCTCAATCCACGTCCTACTATCCTTGATAGTCACCGGTGATAGTGGACCCTTGTCGTCGGCGAACGGGTCTTCCTCGTCCTCCTCGCCGCTCCCTTCCTCCTTGGCCTTCTCTTTCCCTTTACCTTCCACGAGCCTAGAGACCGAGATGCCGCTTCCGAGCACCGGGGCCTCTACCGACTCTGAAATAGTCGAGCCATAGTCCCATCGGACCTCAATATGTCCCGGCTGCGGTTCCGCATTCTGCTCGCCGATAACGCGACAGATGATCTTGGACCAATCGTCTGTCAACGTGACATCGCCGAGTCGCCAGTACACAACATGTTTTTCCTTGAGGTGGGTGCCCGGTGGCTTTGTTTGAACGCCGCTTGCGCGGGCGCCTTCGTACGTAGCGATAAAGGCCACATTGGAAAGCGTTACTGGGCGAGGTAGGTGGGAATTGGGATTTAGCTTATATTGCAAGAGAAGACCCAGTTTGTCGCCTTGGGGCTTCCAAGCAGGTTGTAGGAGAATGGGGCAATGGGAAGCAAGAGTAACATCATCTTCAGAGTGTACTCTGTAGGTAAAGGCAGGCGAGGTTACCGCAAGATGGGAGACATCAACTGTGAACTCGTCGGGGGAAGCAGAATTGCTGACGAAAACGCGGTTGGGTCCAATGGAGTCAAGATGCGGGAAATTGTTTAGGCGTATAACTTCTGAGGCTGCTTTCCTGTCAGCTAGCGTTCTGTCAAGGCAGGTCACTAAAGGCTTGCCTGAGAGGGAGTCGGGGTTAGGGGTGTACGACAAGGCGATCTCGCCGCTAATTTTAGCGGACTTAACAGCGCCGTTTTCAAATGTCGCTGACACAGTCTCGATGATTGAGGAGTGTAGACCAGGGCCATATCCGGGTCCATGAAGATCTGGGTGTCTCAAGCGTGTGATGCCACTATACGCCGACGCACCCCCTACAGAGGTTCCGGATCGGATGGACTGGGTGTCAGAGGCATGGCTCGCCTCAGAAGCAAACGTGGGAGCAGGCATCGGCTTCGGCAGCGAGGAGACGGCGGGCAGTGATGGGGAAGGCGGAAACGGGTTCTCCGAAGAGTTTTCAGGTACTGGCAGCGATGACGGCATGTAAACAGTGTTTCGCACATCTCTCCTGCCCCTTATCGTACCCGATTTCCGAGAAGGTATCGCCATGGTTGTGAGTACATTGGCAACGTTAGATAGAGCGGCCTTCTTTGCATCCTGGTCCTCTTCGGCTATTGGGTCCTTTTGGATGCTGAGCTTGAAGAACTGATCGGCCTCTTCAGCCGCTTCTTTTTGAGCCTGGGCGATAGGATCATGTGTGGCAACTGGGATCGTGAATCCTTCGGCATCTTTGGTCGGCTCCTCCGCCTTTGAGTGCGAAGGGGGAGGGCCGAGCGGAGGTGGGGCATCGAAGATGTCCTCGGCAGTCCCATTAAGAATACTAGGTTGAACTGGACCAGCGTTCTGGGATGGCTCTCCGCTGGTAACCCCATTAGTTCCCTCGTGGGGCTTGGTATCCTCCTTGTTCGCATTCGCCCCGGTTGCCGTCGGACTCTCGACGAGTGACGATAGCCTGTTCTGGGAATCGGTCAAGTTATGGGATGAAGCCCTGGGGGATAGCGTTTGGCCGTGGCTGCTACCGATGTTCCTCGTGAAAGAGCCAAGTTTCGGCGGCGATAGGGGATTAAAGCCACCGTGAATACTCTGCCTTCGCCGTCCGAGCATTGTGCCTATCCGGCTCCGCAATCTCGACTCTGTAAGTTATACATGTTAGACACTTTCTGGGATTGACATGGTCATCACGCTCCCCATACCTGGTTGTCCGTCTTTATGGCCCGAGTGGTCACTAACGTCATCGTCATGGCCGGTAACGCTTGGCGGTGCCAGGTTTGAGTTTGTCACAATGCTTGACTGCCGCGTCACAGGCTTCCGTTCAACCTTGGGCTTTCCTGACACAGTCCTTTGGGCGAAATTTTGGATCTCCTGCTCGGTGTTGACCTCGAGTATCGTATTCAGGACCTCCTCCGCGGTGGCCTGGGTTCGAGTGGCTTGGTCGACTTCGTGGGTCTCGAATTGGGTCAGGACGTCGCGTAAATGGTTGACTCGTTGCTCATCCACGGCCTGGAGGGTCTCGAAAATGAAGGGCGCCTGCGACTCCCATTGCTGGCTGGCGGATTCCAAACGAGAAGCGGCAAGATCCACCTTATGAGAGTTGGCCTTCCCTCCCTTCCTCGTCAGCTTCTCGGACTTCTCGGCAGCATCGTCCAGCTCCCTTGCCATGGTGAGCAAGTTGGCAGTGATGGTTTGCATATTCTGCATCTCTTTCTTGGCTTGGAAGGTGCGGAGCGAGGCCTCGACATCCTTGTCGATGCGCTGAGCGAATAATTGATGTGACGCCGCGATGGCGTCGGTCGATTGGAGAATCTTATCCCATGGTGCGGTGAAAACACTGTAGATGCGGCTTGTCAGAGGGATGGGCCGAGGCATGTGGTAGGGGGGGACGTGTGACGAACCCAAGCTCAGACGACGAATTGGGGACCTTGAAGACGAGCAGCTTCCGCAGTCCACTGACATACTGCTCCTCGACTCTCCTGCGCTCCTGCGAGTATGTTCAGTCTCGGCATCCCAATATTGTCCGCGCTGGCGCGGCGAGTGGCGCGTTGTACCTGTAGCCAATCTGCAATTTCTTGGTTCACTTTCGAGATGCGCTTGACCCGGTCCGACAGAGCTTGGACGGCCTGGCTCGGCTGCAGGTTCGCCTAGGTCGTAGCAACACAATCAACGGTCAGGGAATTGGTCCCGTGATGATGGCTTCGGGGGTTCCGGAGCTCAGGGAAAGCTTACCAGCATAGCCGGATACTCGGGTCGCGAGAGGTCGTCCATGGTGTTGTCTCGTCTCGGTCGACGGCAGCGTCGGGCGCAATCACTAGACACACGGCAACAAGTGGGGTGCGCTGAAATCAACACATAACACAAGCAATAGACAAGACACCGGGGAGGGAGGGCGCGTGTTGCTGAGCGATGCAGCTATTCGGTAATATGGGGTCTGTATCGATTATCGAATTTGCGCTGCGGCTCGAAAAAGGCGGCTGCGCTGCCTGCTGTGGTTACTGGGTTGCTCGGTGCTCGCATTGATGTCACGGGGAAGGAGCTCATCCCTGCATGGAGCCGCAGCCTTCCAAACTTTTGCCGAGCAAAACGAGCGAATCGCCTGCCCGCCGGCCCGCCAACCCCAAAAACTCCAGCCGCAAATCTGTCACAGCTCGCTGTCTTTCCGTCCGATCTCTGTGGCTTAGTGCTGTGATTTGCGATTTCATCACCGTTGAAGGACTCTTGGCAGATCTTGCTTGCTGTTTTCCGGAAGGGCGGTTCGGCCATATTAATCCGTACACAAGTGTCCCCCGTGGTAATTTTAAACGTCCAATACGTTTTGCACCGCTCAAGACGCACATTCCCCGATCATGACAGACTCAAAGGATTGGAGGGGCTTACTAACAGCCTCTGAGCGATATGACAATATTCAGCGCATGTGCGTCTTCGATTGCTTTCCTGTAAACGCGCATTTGCTGATACCCAGATACCCAGCGCAACTGAAGCTGCTGCTGCCGGCATCGGCCGCTCCGGCTTCGAAATAGAGAGTGAGGCATATGATTCTGCTACGTCCCGAGTAAGACCATGACATCTCCATGGATTTAACCCCAGTTGCTGAATTTAAGCAAGGAAGACTACGATGCGGCTTGTTTGGCCATTAGTGCAAGTCTGACCTCGGCCATACCAACGGAGGCCGCGTTGGGTACAGATCGCCACTCGCCAGATGAGACCCAAGAAACGAATTCCGAGGAACAGGAACCTGGGCTCCAAATTGGACCGTATGAAAACTGTCAATATGTTGCAAGCGGTGTCACGGCTGAGGTTTACCGATTCAAGGATCGCGCCTTCAAGGTGATCGTCGAAACCCGGGATATGGAGCCCCATAACCCAGCGCGGGAGGCCAAAATACTTGAGCTGCTCCAAAGACCCTGCATCCCTCTTCTCGAAACTTTCCGGGACCAAGAGCAACGATTCGTTCTGGTTTTCCCTTACATGCCTCTGACGCTTGGCGATCTCCTCAAAAAAGGTGTCCCTTTGGCCGACACGCAAATCCGGAACCTATTTACCGATCTCTTCAACGCCCTTCACCACATACACAGCCAGGGCATCATTCATCGCGACATCAAGCCCTCCGCCCTCTTGCTTGCCTCGCCTTCGGGGCCAGCATACCTCTCCGACTTCGGAACCGCATGGCACCCTGAACTTTCAGCCGCTACAGAGCCTGCCGATGAGAAGGTCCTCGATATCGGTACCGGCCCCTATCGCGCGCCAGAAGTACTCTTCGGCAACAAGTCGTACGGTACGGCCGTCGACATGTGGGGAGCCGGCGCTATGCTCGCCGAATGTTGCCGCCAGCCGGTTTCTGGATCCTTATTTGAGTCCCGCTCTGTGCATGAGGACGGAAACCAGCTGGGGCTAATCCTCAGCATCTTCAAGACTATCGGCTCGCCCACCCGGGAGACATGGCCTGAGGCAGAGCATTTCAAAACGCCCCCGTTCGACATATACCGCGTCTTTGAGCGCCGGGGATGGGAAGGAATATTGCCCGATGTTGGCCCAGACTGGAGAGAGCTGGTGGCCGCGTTGGTGAGGTACGACTCGAGCAGGGCAACGGCTGAGCAAGTGAGTATTATCAGTCCCCGTTTGCCATACCTATTGCGAAACAGCGCTGACTACCCTCGAGGCATTGCTATACCCTTGCTTACGTGAAGCGGCCAGCACCTAAGACTTGATGCTACTTTGGCGCGAACAAGCAGGAGAAGAGTGGGGGTTCACCGAGAGGATTTTGTTCGCGAGCTCATCTCTCAACTCAGGGGAGGGCGGGGAGTGCAGACTCGTAGGACGCTGGCCTTGCAGGCACATGGACTTGTGTGGTGTTACTCGCAGAGGCTGTGTAGGACTGGCTGGTCGGGCCAACCAGGCGGGGGGCCTCGCATAGAGGTGGGGGCAGGTGTTGGTGGGGTTCGAGTTGGTTATCTTCCACGGACTGATCCTGGGATGATCGACGAACGTCTCCTCCACCACGTCGGGCGGCATCCTTGCGGTCGGGTTCGCCCGCGGGCCCAACCAGAGGTTTCAGGATGCTTTATTGGCAGGGTGGAGGTTCCCGCTGCTCGGTGTATCGATCGGGTGTGTGTGTGCGAGCGATTTTGCCGCCACAACACGCGCGCCCGGCTGCAGACTAGAAGCTGGTAGAAGAAGGGGCAGCCAGCTTTGCCTTCATCGCGAAGCCCTCATGCGGCACAGCCGCCTATGGTGGGGAGTGGATTCCGACACAGGCTCACAACGTCGCCGGACGTGCCGCCTGGTGCTATGTGTGGCGTCGCTAGAAATCGCATGGAAGAATTTGGCGCAATTCGTCGCAGCCGAGTGGACTGGGAACCCCGCTCTCAGTGCAGTTCAGCGGTCCCCGGCCAAGACAGGCCTCACATTGATTGCCGGGATCGCTTACGGCAGACCTCATTGGTCGCATCGCCGCCATTATCGACTTATCTCGCTCGGTTTCCGCCGCTGGGAGACTGGCGCCTTTGCGGCCGGTCTTGTGGCTGTCGCGGGCTGGGCTGCAGCTTGATCCTCACTGGCCTGAGTCTGGGAGCGCCTCGATGGGGGGCTGCTTCGCCGCTGCCTCTTCCTCCCGGCGGCGTGATCTCTCACCCTTCTCCCATTTTCCATCCCGTACCGCGAGAAGCCCCATGCGAGATATTGACGCCGTGACGGGATCATGACGACGAGCAAGCCAACATGAAGAACAAGCAGAAGTCCCGAAGCGGTTGCCGGACGTGCAAGCTGAGGCGGGTACGCGGCCCAGCCCCTACCTGTTTTTTCCTCCCCTCCACCGAGCCCTTCGCGACAGGGGACGGCGGGGGCAGAAACGCGCGATTGACTAACATGTATGCCGACAGCTCCGGTGCGATGAGACGAAGCCCAGCTGCCGCAACTGCACCCAGAAAAGCCTTGAATGTCCCGGCTACCAGCAACGCTTGCAGTGGTCCACAAAGCACGAGAGGCCGTGGAACGCAGCGACGAGTGGACCCGAGAATTTCACCCAGCTTGTCACCGCCGCCTCCGAGGTCATCTCGCAGACCACCGGGGAGTCCTCTCGGGGCCCCACCTCGGTGGCGGACTGGGACTATGGCGGATCCACCGACCGTGTGACCTCGTCGCCATCGCCCGGTCCGCGCTCCGGTGCCACTTCCGATGAGAATGGCGCCCTAGTCCCGTTCATCAAGCGTTCCGAGAGCCCCGGGACAGAAACTGACATCCAAGATGTACCCGACATCTCCCTTCTGCAGCCCGTGGTCAATATTCCGTCGTTCCTCATCGAGCATTGGTTCAAGTCGGTTTGCGGATCGTGGTCGGCTCTCGACTCCCAGATGAACCCTTACCGCACTCTAACCTGCCAGCTATGGTCCACGTCGACGCCTGTGTTCTATGCTCTGCAGGCCATCTCGGCCGCTTCGCTTGTTGAGCGGCTACCGGCCGTCATGCGGGACACGGCTCGAGCGGCGCCTTCGCAGGCCACTGAGGCTATCAAGAAGGAGCTGGTCGACTTCTTCACCGGGAGGAACAGCAGGTTTCCTAGTGAGCTGCTCTTGGCGCTATTTTGCATGAGCTCATCAATGGCTTGGCTGGAGTCACGCGAGTTAGGACTGGCATATCTGAGACAGGCCCGGGCGGTGCTGAAGACGCTCGAGACCTGGGAGCTCGGGGGGAAGGAAAAGCAGCTGCTCGAGTTCTTCAAGGGTTGCCTTATCTACGAAGAGATGCTGCGAAGCGTTGTCAGCCAGGACGATGTCGACCTCAAGAACATGCTCAGCTGGCCAGAACCGCCACAAACAGCTCTCGTCGGCGCAACACCCCATCCATGGAGTGGCGTTTCCTCGGATGTGTTCCGGCTGTTTGGCAAGGCAGTCGCGCTATGTAGGAGGTCCCGTACTCGTTGGAGGCACAATGACGGCACGAGCTTCAAAGTGCTCCAGGGGGCCATGAAAGATATTGAGGACGCAACGGCGGTGGAAGAGGCATTGCTGGCTATCAACTCCGAGCGGACAGACCACGCCCCGCTGCCAGTCCGCGACCGTGACCTGTACAATACGACAGAAGCATACCGCCTATCATCGCTTTTACAGCTCTACGAGAGCTTTCCCGACCTGGTCACAAAGCGGATGCCCGACCTCGCAGACGCTGATGGAGAAACTGTGTGGAACACGTGGGTTTCACCATTAGCACTTCACATCACTGGCATTCTCCAGCAACTCCCAGTGTCAAGCATGCGTTGTATCCAGCCTTTGCTCTGCCTATGCGCCGGCAGCGGGTTACGGTTTGAGAGCAGGGCGCTTATGGCCCCCGGGCATCAGAGCTACCTCCTCAATGCCGTACAAGGCGGCAAGTCGCCACCAGCGATGGCACCGACAGATAGCATCTCGCCCGAGCCAGAGCCATCATTGGCTGATCCTACAGTTACTCCCAATTCCATCAAGATATCGCAGGCGCGTCGCTTTCTAATGGACCGACTGGAGCAATTGGAGCTGAGCCTGCCACCCAAACCGATCGATGTGGCAAAACAGTTAATCCGGGCGGTTTGGAGCGCCTATGACGAGGAAATCGGAAGACCGCGGAGAACCCACTGGTTGGATGTGATGAGCAACACAGGGCTGCACAGTATCTTTGGTTAAAATGCGCCCACCAAACAGTCGCCCGCTCTTCGGTTTAAATATCTATTTCGACACACACAGCTGGGTTGGCACCAAGGCTACTTCTATCCACAATGCCATCAGATACGAAGGCAAGGGCAAAAGAAAGGGCCCTCAGCTAGTGTGAAAGATGCCTTCTTACTGTTAAGACTGCCCATGGTTTGGGTTATGGCAGGCCATCTCCCGTTACAAAAGAGCCTGTCTGCATTCTGAAAGGCCTTCTATGTGCTGGAAAGGCCCTGCTGCATCCCGAAAAGCCTTTTCACGATGTAGTCAAAGCCCTTTCTGTTCCGGCATAGGACCGTGTGAGGATTCGAATGAGGCAATTTTTCACGGGGAAGACGGACTCTTTCTTTAGGCACGAGCCTTCGCACAAGCCTCCGGCCTACCTAGAAGAGTGTCCTCACGCTAAGGCGATGATACCCTTAGGCGTCGGAGTGTAGTCCACCTCGTCCGGGTACTCCATGCCGCTGAGAAATTCCTCGGTTTCGTTGAGATCGAGGCCTTCATTGATGTGTCTTCTAGGCGGTTAGCACTCAAGGAAAGGTGGAAGGAAGAGTCAGGAACCCACTTGTCGAGCGCCAAGACCTCCAACCCGGGTACACAGTCGATCAGCGCAATAATGGCGTATGAGCCGAAAAAGGACCAGGAAAATCCCACAAGCACCTCAACTATCTGTACCCAGAGTTGGCGCACATTCCCATCAAAGAATACACCACCGTCTATCTCAAGGCCCCCGTACGCAGCCACCTTCTTCTGCGCAAATAGGCCGGTACATATGGTCGCGGCGATTCCACCAACACAATGTGTCGCAAACGTATCTCCATTATCCACCCATCGCCAACGCTGGGCGAACTTAGTGGACTTTATACGAAGCGCCTGCCGGCACAGAAGGGCACCGAAAATGCCAAAGAAGAAGGCTGTCGGCATGTCGATAAAACCCGCAGCCGGTGTGATCATGACCAAACCGGAGATGGCGCCCATAAAGGTCGAGTCAAGAGACCATCGACCTGTCTCATAATAGGTGAGACAAGACCACGTCAAGGCGCCAGATGAAGCGCAGAGGTTAGTGACACAGAGTGCCATCACGGCCTGGAAGTTGAGGGCAAGGACGGTACCGGCATCAAAAGCCAGCCACGACCCCCAAATGATGATCATTGCGAGGAGCTGGAAAAAGGAGTTTCCAGGGCGATGCAATCGGATCCACGTCCCTGTACGGACCGCGCTGTTGCGGGATCGGAAACGCGGGTAAGATAGGTAGATGCTGATGGCGCTCGCTGTGGCGCCAGAGCAGACGTGGACGGGTGTCCCTGTATGGTTGAGAGATATCTCAGTCAGCTTCACTCCCTCTGCAACCGACAGGGCGGGCATCTTCTCTGTACCTCCAGCGAAATCGAGTACCCCGAGGACTCCCATTATGCCACCCCTGGTCGCAGCCTCGTCAGCCAACAACCAACCACACACTACTACACCAACCCGGGCTTACTCACCCCCATACCGCATGTGCAAGGGCACAGTAGATAAAGGTCGACCAGAGCTGCCCTCCCGTTTCATTAGCCAGGCCTCTTCGATGTGTCTCTGGCGGAAACGGCGCCGACAACCTACAGCGATGAAAGCCACCACCGGCAGCAACCTCCCTCTCTCGCAGAACCCGCCCACAGCGATAGCGCAGACAGTTGCCTCAAATACCAGCTGAAACTCGCTGAAGAGGATGGCGGGAATGGTGCCGACCGGCTCAGACAGCACACCCCAGTGCAGAAAGTGCTTGAAGTTGCCAAAGAACCAGCCGCCTTCACCGTAGGCCAGCGTGTAACCGATGACGAACCATTGGATGGAGCAGGTGGCGATGGTCAAGACAGCGGCCATAGCCGTTGTCATGCCGTTCCGCCGCCATGCGTAACCTCCATAGGCAATACCGACCTGCCAGCAACCAGATCCGTAGTGAGCGAATTGCGGATGTTATATGCCGTGGCATGGGGCTGATGGGCAGTGACGACGGTGAACCAAGCTTACTGTCGGGACGATAGTCCAGCAAAATACCGTGCAGACAAGGATGAAGAGCGTGTCGGTCTTGTCGCATTCCTCCCAGGCCTTGAGGACGGGTGACACGACCATGGCGTCGGGAGGGGAAAGTCGGGCCATACTATGGTGGGCAAAAGGAAAACATTCGCAGGGACGGACGGGATACGGGATGGAAGAAGGTGTGGGAAGAAACGTGGGAGGGCTTCATCCTTCGCTACCAGTTATCAGCAGCAGATGAGACAGTACTTATTATCCCCGGCCGTCTACCGCGGAGGGGTTATGTCGTTAGTGTTAGCACCGTATCCTATAGCGTCTATTACGACAACATGCGACATCACATCGACGGGACCCCGAAGCGCCTCTTGTGAGAGATCCACCCGAGCACGCATGCCCCGATATGGCGAACTTGTGCCCGGAGCTATCCAAGCTTGGAGCTGTCGAGAGAGGCCCCTCGCGGGCAAAGCGGGGGCGATAAGCCAGCCCCGGACGCCGGCTGCGTGCCGAGATGCAGCCCAGCCTGGCCAAGAACGCCGAGCCCGACCTCCCGATGCGACCTGGATCGTCCCTTCCACTTTCCTTGGTCATTCGATAAGCCAGAAAGCTTAGCCACGCGTTGCGAGATCTCGTTCGCTTTGGAGCGGTACTTTTTGCCTGGAAGCGGTTTAGCGGCATGGCTGTTCCCGCGAACAGCAGGGCTTCTCGCGAACCTCCTCCCGCAAACCTGGGGATGCAACATCAAAACCAACAGCTTCTGTGCAGGCCGATAAGTGCTGCTGGTTGCTTCGAGTGACCCCCAACCTACACTCGACCTAAAGCAGGGTTCTTTTTGGGAATGTCTAGTTACACCGTAGCTCCGTCTATTTGCACCATGCTGGCTACTCACTCGGTGAAGGTGTATTGGAACTCCTCATACACCGTATATTAAATCCAGAAGACCTTCGTTGGATCGTAAGAGGTCTTTACTACCCTTTTGAAGGCCTTCAGTACATTAGAATAGGATGCTAAAGAATGCAAGGATGACTTTCAAGAATGTCATACAGCTCACTACATCAAGACTTACAGCCCATCTTATGTAATTATATCAGGTCTTCGTTACATTGTGATAGGCCTTGCATTGTAAGACGCCTCATTCGGATTACAAGAGGCCCTGGCCGCAAGACAAGACGCCATTAGAGAATGCAGGGAAGGCATCTTTTAAATATAATAAGGCCAGTTGTAGCAGCAACAATGCATCTTCGACATTAGGGCTCAGGTCGAACAGGCGGAAGCCACGGCGCAAATATTCTCTTCCTTTTAGGTTTGATGACGGAGGGGTGGGGGGTTCCTACCACACCATCATAAAAAGGTACCCTGCACCAAGATGCTGCAGTCTCACAACCCTCCCACTTTTTGCAGGTTTGTGGCCTGCCCTGCCGACGATGGACCATCGACATTGGCTCGATTGTCTCTTCCATCGGCGGCATACTCTGATTGGAGAAGCATTCGATACGCCTTCTCGGACTTGGACTCGACCGCGATACGTCTGTCGGGGAGCAACACGACCCCCGCATATCGCAGTTCCGAATCGAGTGCCAATGCCGGGATGACGCTCTGTGATCGCACCAATTACGTCCCGGTGCGAGCTTGAAACAGTGCCGTTATCGCTACTTGCAGCTCAGTGTTGCAGCCAGAACAGTACCATCAGGCATGGGAGCGGCTGCGATACGTCCAGTCGGGCGAGAGGTTCGGCGGGCGCGGGAGCTTATCCCTCCACCCCATCTCGACCCTGGTTTTGCGTTGGGGGAAGGATCGCACAGGCACGAAATGGATGTCGATGCGCAGGATGGGGGGAGATGGGTGGCGCGTACAAAAAGCGTGAGGCGCGCCGTCGCCTATCAGATTCAGCTGGGCTGAGCCGATGCTGGGAGCTTCGACCACGCTGTTTTTTTCCGGGGGGCATTTCTTTCTGCTCTGCAAGGTTACCGACGATAAGGACGTTTCCAAAACGTGATGACTTGGTCATCTTGATCATCTTAATCGCGTCCACTACGAGCTGAGCCATGGCCATCGAGGAGAAGAAGGCGCCGCTTCCGGATCTGGGCTCTGAGGAGGCGCACGCCTCGGATTCGAACCAGGAGCTCGATGTCATCAATATTTTGGGCTACAAGCCCGAGCTTCGGCGCAACCGGTCCATGTTTACGCTGCTGTTCCAGTCCTTGGCTATCGCTGCGGTATGTGAAGCCTCGCCTCAGCAGTTCGCAGTTTGAAGGATTCGAGATTGGAGGACGCTGACCGGGCTGTTTTTGGTGGCGTATCAGATCCCGTTCGGGTTTGGCGGGCCCTTGATCAGCGCGATCTATGGCGGAGGTAAGTCTGATGATGCGGTGCAGTGTGTGCGGTTCTTTGGCTAACCAGGAGAGAAAGGGCAACTGCCGATGTTCTTGGGATGGATTATGGTTCTGATCGTTGATGAATGTGTCGCTCTCTCGTTGGCCGAGCTCGCATCGCGGTATCCAACCTCAGCTGGCCCTTATTACTGGTCTTTTCGTACGTTGAGATCTCTACAGAGAACAGGCACTGGGATAACTGAACTGGTACAGAGTTGGCGCCGCATAGTGTGCGCACGCTGCTATCGTTCATCACGGGTTGGACATGGCTCATCGGCAACTGGACCATCACACTATCAGTCAACTTCGGCTTCGCCTCACTAATCGCAGCTTGTATCGCTATGTACCACCCCGACTTTGTCATCGAGTCCTGGCAGCTGCTCCTCATCTTCTACGCCATTACTCTCCTTACTTTCTCGGTGGTCGCCTTTGGAAACCGCCTTCTCCCGATGGTTGACACCTTCTGTGCTGCTTTCACGGCACTAGCCATCTTCATCACTTTAGTGAGCCTATCAGTCAAGGCTGATGTTGGGAGAAACTCGCCAGCCGAAACGCTTGGCCATTATGACACCACGCTGTCTGGCTGGGGGGGCTTCTCCTTCTTCATTGGCATTCTTCCGGCCGCCTACACCTTCTCGGCCATCGGTATGGTGTCATCTATGGCCGAAGAGTGCGGCGATCCCACTGTGAAGCTGCCCAAGGCCATTGCTCTATGTGTGCCAGTGGGTGGTATCGCCGGCTTGTTTTTTGTGAGTTTGGGCTTGGCATTTCCCCTTTTTGGGTGCAGCCTATCCGGGTGAGTGAGGACTGACAACAGACAACTAGATCATCCCAATCTGCGCAACAATGCCATCCCTTGACTATATCCTCGGGGCTCCCGTCGGTCAGGCACTCCCGTACATCTACCAGGCTGTTATGGGCTCCCCGGCTGGTGGTCTCGGCTTGACGATACTGATCCTCATCATCACATTCTTCTGCTCCATTTCCATCACGGTAGCAGCATCCCGCTGCACATGGGCTTTTGCACGCGACAATGCGATACCAGGGTCTCAGTTGTTCAAAAAGGTTTCCAAAAAGGTATGGCAAACCGGATGTCTCAGGGGAGAGCAACCACGCCTGAGACATCCCATTACCCTCAAACAACCTTGGAAGAGGAATAACTAACGGCTATTTTCCATTAGCACGATACGCCCATCTTTGCGCTCGCTCTCACCACCGTGGTACAGATGCTGCTAGGTTTGATCAACCTCGGTTCCTCATCGGCCTTCCTTGCCTTTGTATCTGTAGGCGTCATGTCGTTGGCCATCTCGTACGCGATTCCAATCTCCATCTCCATGTGGCATCGCCGCCGCGAGGTCGACGCTGCCAGGTGGACCATGGGCTCGAAAATTGGCTGGCCCGTCAATATCGTTGCTGTAATATGGATTGCCTTCGAGCTGGTGCTGTTTTCGATGCCAGCAGTATTACCTGTCACGGAGGTTAGCATGAACTATGCGATTGTCGTGTTCGTCGGCTTCATGGCGCTGAGTGGGGTCTGGTATCTTGTTTATGCACACAAAGGTGAGTCTTTTTATCTTTGGTCTGTTTGTGAATGATGATGCTGATTGTTGGCGTGATAGTTTACGAGGGTCCTCCTGAGTCTGACGGCCTTGTGGCAAACGTGTCATAGGCAGATTATGTATTAGGATGCAGTTCAAAATAGAATCGAATCTATTTATTCTTTCGGTCCAATTGCTGCCCTCAGACAGAGCTGCGGGTCATTTTAGCTCACCAGGAATCCCATCGGACTTTGTGTTAAAGCTTTGTATCTTCCAGGCTGACACTGAACAACCCGGTTTACATCCACAACATAACACAGTCCAAGTATCACAACGTCTTCTCAGCCTCAGCGTCAAGCATTTGAGCGCTACCGGGCTTTTCTTCCCGAGGCAAAGAGCTGGATCAGATGGTCAAGCGCTCTGATTACCGTGAATGTGCGCACATGCAGGTCGCCGGAAACGTGGCGCAGATGTTGTGCAGAAGCTGCTGACCTACTATGCGGCCGGACATCCGCCATCGGTCACACGCGCACCCGACCCCCGTTGTTTACCATGTTGTCTCGTATGGGAGATACCAGCCGGTCGTCATAGCCACAGCAGTGATCGTTGCTCGCACTGTGACGTGATGTTGCCTGTGCCCTGTCGCGTATATGATTGTTTGGTGGCTTGTTTGGGCAGGTTTCCCCGAGGATAGACGCCCGTTCAGCTTTTATTGATTTGCCATCACCTGGTCAACAACATTGTCTGTATCTACATCTGTGTTTGTGATAAAATATGAAATCAAACACGTGGTCAGCTTCGTAGATTGGCTAACCAGTTCTCATCAGTTGTCCGATGCTTATGTCGCGGGGCTATCGAGAGCTGTTTGGCACCATACCTAGCTGTTGGAAATGTTTGTCTCCACCGAACCTGACATGTGGAAGATACCTTCGTGCTGTCAAGGCGGGACACAAGTATTAGTCTAATTAATAGGCCATATTAGATTAGGAAAAGGCTTTTCGGCATTTTCTAACAACATATTCAAAGATATTCAACGCCACCAGACTTTATATAGGTAACGGGCCTCGTTGCATCCCCGAACAGCCTAGTCTGATAAATCATTGAGTCTCACGATGAGATTAAGGGCTGTAATGTCGGGAGGTGCAAATAGACAGCCCTCACCTTGTTCGTGCATGTAACAGCTAGGCTCGAAGGAACAAGAATACCTACTTGGGGATTACATATTATGAGGTCGGAATAAGCTTACCTCCGTCTGAGGTATCTTCTCTCAACATGGCGCTTGTAACGTGAGATTTTACCAACGGTCCGAGTCTTACTACCAAGACAGTTACTCAGGCCTCAGGTTGAACCGTGAATAACACGGTCGATTAGGACCTGCATAAACGAGTTTGAGGTAGAAGCGCCGACATAAGTTTTTCCCTGTGACGGACAACCGCTCGGCTTCGAGAAGCTCAGATATGCGAGGACAAAGTGCTTACATGCAGTGGTACCACAGCGACGCAGGACAGCCGTTGACCCTTGCAAGCTGACTTGGCAACAGCGTCCCACAACCGGAGATTTCTCATGGGGAGAGGATTGGAGCTTGGAGATTTCCCGTCGGCTAATTCCTCTTGTAGCTAAATCAGAGCCAGGTAATAATATCGCGTCGCGGTAGGCGAACACGCAAGATGACACGGCCGAGCGGTTGTGGGGTGGTAAGCCGTAGGAATAGAAATAGCGAAATGAATGAAAAATATACCACCAGAGCCTCACCGTCCTCGCCACCGACCTCGTTACTTGTTTAGGGGTATTTTCCGTAAACGGAAACCCACCTTTTGGTGAAGGGGCTCAGAGTTTCAGACACATGCCTGGTAAAGGGCCCCTGTCTCGATGTCGTATTCCTCCCCGGTCGCAACAGTTTCGTGGGGTAGGGAAACCATTGTTTACCGAATCGCAAAGATAGCATCTCAGATCGGATCAGATCGGACGCCGGTGGTGGCGCACTTGAGCGATACTTTTCCCGGTCCCAGTCCCTTCCAACTTGGTCGGCTATTGTTCTTGTTCGGCAGCGGGTAACTAGCCCCTATCCACCTGCACGTCCGAAAAGAAAAGAAAAAAGAAATTCAGCAGTAGTTGGACATTGTCAAACCTCTTCAGTTGGATATATTGACCAACGACACTAATTAGACGACACCATCGCGAAATGACGATATCGAACAGGAAAGCTAGCTCAGCAAGAGTCAAGCCACAGGGGCTGGGGACCTTCAAATCGAGGAAGCGAGCTCGCTTGGTGGTTGGGTGGGAGCCAGCGCGCCCGGGTCTTGGCGATGCACAGCCCCGGGCTCAAAGCACAAATCGAATGGCCAGAATGCGATATAAAAAGACACTGACAAGAGCCACTGCAACACAGCCTGGGGATGACCCGATGAGATACATCAGATGGCTTGGCCGTCGGAGCCAATCGTGGGGTCATGCCCACTGGTTCTCTGGATTTTGTCTTGAAGATGTCCCGATCCCGTGCGGTCGGAATGGGCCCCGACTGCCGAATGGTGCAAATCGGGCGGGGCACTTCACCAAACAGTCGTATGTAAAGTGGTCGCCACGGTTCTTGTGTGCATCCATCGCGGAAGTGCGTCGTCAGCCGCACTGGGCGCCCTCTCCAAATCGCCGAGCTTCTCGAAGTCAAACAGACACGTGAAACCGGGATCTAATCGCTGCAATCGCTGGAGTTGCTGTGGTAGCTGCGGAGGCGTTCTGCTCGGCGCCGTTTGCTCGGGTTGCGTGCTTCTTGTGCTTGTCCCGTCGGCGGATTTGACCTTGACCTAGAGAGCTAGCCCCTGTCTCAGCGAGGATCCGCAGAGAGAAAGCGCAAGTCGTCCTTTCCGGTTGCTGGGCTGAGCCGTGACACAACCGCATTGAATTCGAACCCAAAAAAGCCCAATGCCAACCGGTCTTCTGACGCAGCAGTTGGGTGAACTTGAAGAGTTGGAATGATGATCTCCCGGCAATCGGTCACTTCAACTTTCTACATTTCGTATGATCCGTGGTGTCGCATCTCTCAATCCCGTATTCTCCATTCCGCGTTTCAAAGACTGCATCTTCAAACTTGGCGAGTAAGTTGGGGCTAGCGGGTGGATTTTAGCCTTGCAACGTTCCGCGACCTGAGAGTTGGAGCTTCCCACGCTGCCAAATCCCCTGCAGCACCAGCTCGAGCTTCAAGGAGTGGCTTGGATCCCGTGGTGAGAGTGGCACTTCGCCCGTCGCGCGGCAGTCTGCTGCCCCGGTCGTCCAGCCTTGTTGCGCTGCGGTCCAGGCGATACCCATGTCAGTTAGCTCGCCCAGCCCAGCGAGCGTAGCACAGCAGTGAGCCAGCAAACCCCCCGGTCGGCCGCGGTGTCAGCTCAAGCAAGACCCTTCTGAGCCCTCACAACTGCATCCCGCTCTTGGCCCGATCTCTCTCGCTCTCTTCCCAGCTTTTAATGTATTTTGCCGCCACCCACTCGCTGAGCCTGTTCCATTCCTGGCGCTGATCTTGCTCCATCTCCTGCTTTAGCACATCGCATCTCGCACCTCGCGACTTCCCGTCTCCATTCTTAAAAGCTTACACTCCCGGTCGCTTGTTCTGGTTCCAGCGCCTGCGATCACAATATACAAAAGCGAGCCCCTTGCTTCACCGTTGGGCTGCCAGTGGTGAAGGAGCCGGGTCTCAAGACACACAACCAACGCATGTCTCGGCAGCGACGCGGCTCTTCGCACCGACGACAATGAGGACCGATTTCTTCCAGCGCCTGCCGGCGCCGACGGCCATATTGCTTCTGAGCAGCATCTTTCAACTAACATCAGCCCATGTCTTGCAAATACCGAAGCAGACCCCTCCACCGACGACGACGATCCCCCACCATGTCCTCAACGTCGCCTCATGGCCCTTAATGGCTACACCCGCGCCGCAGAACCCATTCGATCTGATCCGTCGGCAGGACGAAACCAACACGGTCTGCGGCTACATCGGCGGCAATTCAGAGCTCCCGGCAACATGTAGCGCCGGGTCGCATTGCGTGGTGGACACCGACCTCAACGTGGTGGGCTGCTGCCCAAATGGCGTGTCATCGTGCACAGCCGGCGTCTTCACCGGCTGCGTTGATGGAAACAGCGCCGCACAAACCGAGGTGAACCCTTACGTGTTCACCTGTGGGGAGGGCAACGTTTGCTACAAAAACGTATTCGATGGTGGCTATTCTCAGTACGGGTGTGGAACAGCAAGCAGCTTGGGAACGTCGGTTCTGGCCAGCGCAAGTGGGATAGCGACAAGTCTGACTCACCCTACCGTTTCTGTGTTCGTGACGGGCACGAGGTCCTTATCGAGATCTTCGAGATCTTCGTCGACGACCAGCTCCTCGACTTCGACGACCACGACGTCTTCAACGACCACGACGTCTTCGTCGCAAACCAGCAGCGAAAGCTCGCAAACCTCACCCAGCGCCAGTTCAACCAGCACGCCCAGCGCACCGCTCAGCGCCGGCGCACCAGGCAGCGACCGGGTCGGTCCTATCGTGGGTGGTGTCATCGGCGGTGCCTCAGTATTGATCGCACTCATTGCAGTGCTGGTCTTCTTCATTCGCCGCCGTCGCGGCAATGTGCGGAAGGGCCCCGGCGCGCTGGGCTCCGAGACGTACATCAGCGTGCCCAAACCAGGGCCAGACAGCGGCTTTGCGCCCCTTCCTCAGTCCCAGGAGGCCTTCGAAAGCGGCATGGCACCCGGTGGGCCCGGCTCGGGCGAACCGCCACGACCTCCCATGGCAGTCATGCCTGTTTGGGCCGCCGCAAACTTGAATCCCAACGGACCTTCGCCCTTTGAGTACCAAGGGGCTGCCGGCGCCCACACTTCTTACCCCCCCGCCGAAGGTTACCACTACCCTGGCCAGTTCCCCGCCGCATACGCAGGCGCTGGCATGCCGGTCATCATAACTGGCGCACCAGCAGGTGCCGCCTACGCGCAAGCTTACAGCGACAGGAAAGGAAAAGGACCACTCGAATCCGACCAGGTGCCATTAACGAGAGAGATGGGCGACTCAGGCGCGGGCTACCAGAAGGGGCTGGGGCGGATCGGGGAAGAGGATGAGGACCGTGACAGGTTAGGGACAGGAACTTCCAGCGGGGGTGATGTATCCGAGCCCAGCGGTGCGCAGGGCAGCGGGAGCGGTAGTGGGCAAGGGCAAGGGCAGGAGCAAGTTGGGCCTCACAGCCCCGAGGAGGGCTCGGGGTCGCCAGGGGGAAGGCCACTTTGGCAGCAAAACAGGAGGCAAAGTCGGAACCAGATGTGGATGTAGGGCGTTCTTGGTGGTGTTTTCGGCCTCTTGTCGAACTTGGGTGTTGCTTGGATGGCCCTCATGAGGGTCTGTAATGTCTTTCGGCGTTGATGGATGCAGCTGGTACAGGAGCCGGAGGGGCATCACGGTCTATTTTGCAGCAAAAAGGTCTTTCATGGACGATGTATATGTCTTGGAGAAGAGTTGGCGGCTCTATATCTTGGGTTATCTTTTTGTATTTTTTCTGCATCCTGGCATGAGGATACCACGGGTTATGATGGCTGGGGTTTGGCGGTGGTGATGAATTCGGCACCCATTTTTCTGCTTCCTTCACCCATGTGCTGGGCGAAATGACGTGATGTCCAAGACACGAAAGCAAGATGGCGTCGTTTCTAGCGTATGCATAAAGTAATGCATAATCTGTTCGTCTTGCGCCTGAGGGTTTCTTTGTTGTTCTGTTTGCCCAGCTCGCAATTGCCTCGGACATTTAGGGGTCAGGGGGTCGGGTTCCCAGCGGCCACGGCTTGGTCGCTGAGGAGACACTGGCGCGTGCCTTGGTGCAGCGGAAAGGCGTCAGGGGCATCAATCAGTGGAAATAACGTGAACCCCTCTGATGTACAAGTAGCATTCCTGATGCAACGACAGCGATACTACTCGCAGTAGTGCCACGGTTGATATTTACCCCGAAAGAAGCTCCGGAGTCTCAAGGGCAATCAAATGTCCCGGGGCGGTGGTTACAAATGGAAGCTTTCCTCGCATCGGCCGCCAAGCTTAGCGGCGCGGCATGGGGACTGTCAGTCGCGCCCTCCGCCTCAGACGGCGCCCGGAGCCTTCACAGCACAACGGGACTTTAAGAGAGCCCATGAGCCTATTGCAGAGATGTCAACAAGCTCGCGGCGAGGTAGTACGAATCCGTACCTACGATCCTATGATATGGTGCAAGAAAGGGTTGCAAGCCGAGGCTTGGCTTCCAAGACGGCGGGCCAGCTTAGTCAGGGGTTTGAGTATTGCCCGCGCAAAACCCGTTCCATGACGTTCGCTGATGTGGGGTTTGAAGATCCTATCCACATCTTGGAATGAAGATATAACATCCGCGAAGCTTGACTTTCAATAGACAGACGACTTAATACACATTAATCACTACTACTCAAAGAACCACTATTTATCAAACTAATTTCAATCCCCAGACACATCAAAGAAGACATTCACAATGACTCCCAAGATTCTCGTCATTCTCACCTCTCACGACAAGCTCGGTGACACAGGCAAGCCCACTGGCTGGTTCCTGGTATGCTCTCCCTAAATCTCGCACGCTCACTCATCTCCCCCCCAAAATTCAACATGAGTATGAGAATGAGAGATTTTCCACAAAATCTAACCCAAAACTCAGCCCGAATTGGCCCATCCCTACGATGAGTTCAAATCCGCCAACTTTGACGTAATTGTCGCCTCACCCGCCGGCGGCGTCGCCCCCCTCGACCCCGGCTCGATCGAGATGTTCAAAGAAGACGCCAGCTCCGTCGCCTTCCTCAAGAACAACAAGCCCGTCTGGGAGCAGACCGACAAGCTGTCCAACTACCTCGGCCGAGCGGACGAGTTCGACGCCGTGTTCGTCCCCGGCGGTCATGGCCCCATGTTTGATCTCGCTGTGGACGAGACCTCACGCAAGGTGATTGCCGAGTTTGCGAGCAAGGGGAAGGTTGTTGCGGCGGTGTGCCACGGGCCGGGAGCGTTTGTGAATGTCACGCTGCCGAATGGGGAGCGTTTGCTCAAGGGGAAGGAGGTGACGGGGTTTTCGAACGCAGAGGAGGATATCATGGGGTTGTCTCAGGTGGTGCCGTTCCTGTTGGAGGATAAGATGAAGCAGGAAGGTGGTAAGTTTGTGAAGGCGGCTGAGCCGTGGGGTGAGAAGGTTGTGGTGGATGGGAAGATTATTACGGGCCAGAATCCCGCGAGCGCGAAGGGAGTTGGTGAGGCGATTGTGAAGGCTGTGAAAACCGCTTGAAGAGGTGATCGATAGTTGAATTGAATTCAAACTCCGCTGTTGAGAGAGAAGCTGTCTCCATTTGTGACACTGGGAACTGTTTTGTAGGTAATTGTACCGTAGGCCTTTCTCACATCCCAAGAGGCCTCGCTCACATCTTACGAGGTCGAGACTTAAAGTACATTGGGTTAGGCCGTTGATGAATTTAGGAGGGCTTCATAACGGAGGAGGTAGGACTTATAGTATTACAATCTAGGCCTCGGGCGCGGCTAGAGTGATGTGCCAGATAATACTGTGCAAGGGAGACGTTATCTTTGATTTAGGGTTGTGACGCATCCTTGAAAGGCCTCGACGAGTTCTCCAATGACCCATTCCAGTGCAACCGAGGATTATCATCGCCACAGGAACCATAAGCCACTTTTGCGCCCAGCAAATGCCAACAATTTGTGGGTGCGCAGATGGAAGCAGTCACGGTATGGGTTCAGACCCCAGAACACTCGTCGGAAGCAATCCCCAGCCAAGCCTCCCTTGGCTGGAAATAAACTGTTTTTGCAAGGCCCAAGGGCGAGCTTTTTGAGGGCCTTTTGAGCAGGGTTGTTGTTGTGTCACGCAATGAGGTACCGGGCGGTATGTACCTAGGCAAGGAGCCGGGTCTTGCTGTTCTGGCATAGTGGGATCCAAGCTGCGGGGGGCCACCTTTTCGTACGGAGTACTCCGTAGAGCCCCTTTCTTTTGGCCGAGGCCTCTCTCCAAGTAAGTTGCGCGAAATTATCAGTTGCTCCGATCCGTGGACGGCCCGGAGCATAGCGGGTCGGCCCTTGAAGCTCAATAAAGTTCCGCTGTAGTGGGGCAAAGGCAAACGCGCCGCAGTGCGAAATATCGCGGGGTAGGCATGCGCTAAAGGAGCATAATCGGCAACAAGGTATGACCTCCACGCTTAACTCCGCGGCCAGTTGTCCCGCAATTGCATCACCAACCAGAATCGCTGAGACCTAGCTTTCTCCCGCACACGATTTTGTGGCACGATCGGATGTGACGATTGTTTTGCTAGATTTTGCCGCGGGCTTCAGCCATGGCCTATATTGCACCAATCCACAGGCCGACCAGCGTCCGGCACGCGCTGCGCAGCCATCTCCTCTCGGCTGACGAGGAGAGCCTGGTGCTATCGTAAGAGCATCCTCTCTCTGTTCGCGACGTCGCGTCTCCCACCACTGACATCCCCCAGAACCGCCAACCGAATTGAGATATGGCGCCTGTCCCAGGACACCCTCACGAGGGTGCACTCCAAGGTCATCAATGGCACCGTTGCCATCCTCCAGAAGCTGCGCCCGAAAGACTCGCAGACCGACCTTCTCTTCATCGGGACCGAGCGATTCGAGTACTTCACCCTTGCCTGGAACCCCGAAACCCTCCAGCTCGATACGATGGACCCCTTCAAGGACCCCGGCGAGCGCCACATGCGCGATTCTCAGAGCCACGACAAGTGCCTTGTCGACCCCAGCGGCCGGTTCATGGCGATGCATCTGTGGGAGGGCGTCATGACTATCATGCGCCTGGGCAACAGGAAACCTAAAGCTTTGATGCTCGAGTGGATGGACCAAGTGCGGCTTTCGGAGCTCTTCGTCAAGGCGTGTACCTTTCTCTATACCGAAACGGGGCATCCGAAGGTCGCCCTGCTTTACCAAAGTCGCTCTGATGCGAACGACGCGAAATTGGCAACGTATCGGCTCACATCGGACGACCGAAATACCCAAGCGTCCCGGTTCGATCCGCAAAGAGATCGCGACGACGACCGAGAAATACCCGACCCAGGCGCCTCTATGCTTATCCCCGTGAGGACAGGAATGGAGGAGGTGAAACGTCATAATTTTCGGAACGTCGAGGGGGCAAAAGCGCATCTCGGTGGCCTGATAGTGGTGGGCGAAACGAGGCTATTATACATTGATGATGTTACCAAGCGGACGGTTACTTCGGTCCTCAGAGAAGCGTCCATTTTTGTCGCATGGGCAGAGTATGACCCAACGACATTCTTCCTGGCCGATGATTATGGAAACATGCACTTCCTTTCTATTGTCACGGAGGGAGTGGAAGTGCTTGAAATGGAAGTAACCAAGATTGGAGAAACATCACGGGCGAGCAATTTGGTCTACCTAGACAATGACCTTCTATTCGTCGCCTCTCATTACGGGAACTCGCAACTGTTCAAACTCGACCTGACGGGACCTATGCCAGCTCTAAAACAGATACAAGTGATGGAGAATATCGGTCCTATCCTGGACTTTGCCGTGATGGATATGGGCAACCGAGAGGACGACAGTCAGCTAGGGAACGAGTACTCCTCAGGACAGGCTCGGATCGTCACTGGCAGTGGGGTCTACAAAGATGGATCGCTGAGGAGCGTGCGCAGCGGTGTTGGTCTGGAGGATATTGGGATTTTAGGCGATCTTGATCATACTCGCTCCCTTTTCTCACTGGCGTCATATGGCGCACAAAGAGTTGATACCTTGGTTGTATCATTCCTCACTGAAACCCGAATATTTAAGTTTGACTCGGCAGGGGATGTCGAGGAGGTGGAAGCATTTTCTGGGATGACTCTCGATCAACAGACACTGCTTGCCACCAACTTGCCCAACGGAAATCTGCTCCAGGTCACAACTGCTGCTGTAACGCTCCTTGATTCCGAAAGCGGTATCACGATAGCATCGTGGGCACCTGGTCGGGGCAAATCCATTACTAACGCGTCTGCCAATAAGGAATGGCTGCTTTTGTCTGTGGGAGGGACGAGGCTTGTCTCGATCAGCTTGCAGGGCGACTTGGGGGTCGTGGGAGAGCAAGATATCAGCGACAAAGACCAGATCGCTTGCATCCATGTCGCTCCGCAACTGTCCGGTGTTGCAGTGGTTGGATTCTGGACTTCTGGGACGGTATCCATCATTGATTTGATCCATTTGGAGTCTCTTCACGGGGAAATGCTGCGCAAAACGCCGGATGATGCGTCGATTCCTCGAGACCTTGCCTTGGTTCAGGTTCTTCCACCCGAAGTCGCTGGGCCAACGCTGTTTATTGCCATGGAGGACGGAAACGTGGTGACGTTCAACATTTCCAGCGACTATAAGCTCTCTGGCAGAAAAAGCGTTATCCTGGGCACACGGCAGGCTCGGTTCCATCTTCTTCCGCAGCAGTACGACATCTACAGCATATTTGCGACAACCGAGATCCCGAGTCTCATATATGGCTCTGAAAGGAGGATTATTTATTCGGCGGTGACGGCTGAGGACGCCACCTGTGTTTGCCCCTTTGACACGGAGGCGTTCCCGGATGCGATTGTCCTCGCCACCAGCTCACAGATTAAGATATCCCAGATTGACACAGGAAGGCAGACGCACGTGCGACACCTGCCGATGGGCGAGACTATAAGACGAATCTCTTATTCGTCGAGTGAAAAGGTATTTGGTCTTGGGTGCATCGGAAGGGAGCTCATCAACGGCGAGGAGATCATTCGGAGTTCGTTTCGGCTCGTCAATGAGATCATCTTCGATAAGGTCGGGAAGCCGTTTCAACTGGGGCTCCCTGGAGTGACTGAGTTGGTAGAGGCCGTGATCCGAGCGGAACTCCTGGATTCTTATGGGAACCCAGCGGAGAGATTTATTGTCGGCACAAGCTTCCTTCCCGACCCTGATATCGCGGCCAACAGCAACGCACACGGCCGGATTCTTGTGCTTGGTATCGATAGCGACAGGAATCCGTACTTGGTTGTGAAACACGACCTGAAGGGGGGGTGCCGATGTCTCGCTGTTATGGATGGTAAAATTGTAGCAGCGCTGACCAAGACAGTTGTTGTTATTCAGTACGAGGAAACATCGACAGTTTCAGGCCAACTTACGATGATCGCGTCGTATCGCCCGTCTACGTACCCGGTAGATTTGGCAATCCACAGCAATATGATTGCTGTGGCCGACCTGACGAAGTCCGTCTCACTGGTACAATACGTGCCCGCTGAAGAAGGCCTGCCGCCGAGACTAGTGGAGTGCGCGCGGCATTACCAGTCGGGATGGGCAACAGCGGTCTCTTATGTGCAGGACGAATCATGGCTTGCGGCAGATGCGGATGGTAACTTGGTGGTTTTGCGGCGGAATCCAGAGGGTGTGACGGCCGAGGACAAGAAGCGGTTGGAGATCACGAGCGAGATTAACTTGGGGGAAATGGTGAACAAAATCCGGGAGATCTCGGTCGAGTCAAGCCCGAGCGCTATGATCATCCCCAAGGCATTCTTGGGAACGGTAAACTACCTACATGATGCTGTGTATGGTTATGAAGTTGGCTAATTGGTGCCGATTTTGTAGGTCGAGGGGGGTATCTACATGTTTGGTCTGATTGCACCACATGCTCAGGACCTCCTGCTGCGCTTCCAGGCGAAGCTATCCACGGTGATTGAGACGGCAGGGGACATCGAATTTGGGAGCTACAGGGCTTTCCGGAATGCAGAACGGGAAGGCGATGGACCTTTCCGGTTCTTGGATGGTGAGCTTCTGGAGAGATTCTTGGACGTGGACGAGGAGACGCAGAAGCAAATCTGCCAAGGCCTCGGGCCAAGTGTCGAGGACATGCGGAACACGGTGGAAGAGCTCAGGCGAATGCACTAAAAGATGTGAAGTGGCATCAATGTAAAGCAACGTAGATATGGACCTCGTCGGCCGCATAGAAGCCGTCTCATGTTTTCAAAGATAACCAGGATTCCCCCAACTCATCAATTGGATGAGATCACCGTCTGGTCTGAGCTGTGCATGCAGTTGATGTTGGTCTAACCGCGGAAGAAGTCGGGGCCGGGGTTAGCCAATCACAGCGTCGCGAATTGATCACTTAGCTGCCTGAGGCCACATTCTTTTTGATCGTGGTTGGGGAAAGTGGAAACAAGCTCGGCCCAGAAAAACCTCAGCTCATGATTTGGATTCGAGAGCTTCCAATTCACCTCGCCTCCAATTGAACCCGCAACCCGCCCGGCCGCCCGAATTCAGCGTACCAGCCCGCTTCCTCCCCGCGAAATGGCGCCCCTCACGAACGCTTCGCGCGCCGTCGCGCGGGCCTCGGCCCTCCGCCTGGCAACGACCTCGACGTCCAACTCCGCCGTGGCTGCCCGTGCCGCCATCAGCACATCATCGGCTCTCCGGGACGCGTCGTCCTCCTACGAGAGCCCTTTCAAGGGCGAGAGCAAGTCGAGCAAGATTCCCGACTTCTCAAAGTACATGTCCAAGGGCTCCGGTGGCACGAACCAGATCTTCGGCTACTTTATGGTCGGCACGCTCGGCGCGATCTCGGCTGCTGGCGCGAAGTCCACGATTCAGGGTGAGTGAAATCGGATGAGAGGCACGAGGGGAGGGCAATTGGCCTGTCAATGGGTGGCCGCGATGATGAGATGGGTTGGTGGAATATATGGGACAGCGGTTGCGGCAGAGTTGGACGGTGCCGGGTCAGGCACACGTGGGATATGGAACTTGTGGGGAAGATGCTGACGACGAATTGGTGACGTGCAGAGTTCCTGAAGAACATGTCGGCTTCGGCTGACGTCCTGGCCATGGCCAAGGTTGAGGTCGACCTCAGTGCCATTCCCGAGGGCAAGAACGTAAGCTGCTACCAAGCTCGACCACCACGCCGGAGAGCAATTGGCTGATTACAAGGCACAGGTCATTGTCAAGTGGAGAGGAAAGCCCATCTTCATCCGTCACCGTACCTCCGACGAGATTGATGAGGCCAACAAGGTCAACGTTGCGTCATTAAGAGATCCCGAGGCCGACGCTGATCGTGTCAAGAAGCCTGAGTGGCTTGTCATGGTTGGTAAGTGTTTGACAGTTCTCAGTGTTCAAAGCAAGCGGGCTCCCGAGTGGTCTTTGCAACACGGACCGCTCCGAGTTGAAACGAAAATGGGGGCAAACAGGGACAGGCGGCTGACTTGAAATTCCTAGGTGTCTGCACACATTTGGGATGCGTGCCCATCGGCGAGGCTGGTGACTATGGTGGTTGGTTCTGCCCTTGCCACGGTTCTCACTACGACATCTCTGGCCGCATAAGAAAGGGACCCGCCCCTCTCAACCTCGAGGTCCCCGTGTACGACTTCCCCGAGGACGACAAGTTGGTTGTCGGTTAGATGGGGTTAAAGGGGTGTATTAATACGGGTGGAAGGGCGATATCGCACAGACGGGCGCGTGGCGGCCTAGGCTCACTCAGTATAGACGCCGGCAAAACGGAGCGCCTGCTGCTGCTTGGTTTTTGGCATTTGTTTCCTCCTAGACTTCTCCATCGCTCTTGGCCTGTGCCGCTGTACAAAAACAAAGACCATCGGAGCATCAAAACATACCACAATCCCAAGCTTCCCTTTTTGTTTTCTGAGTGTTGGTTCTGCTCATCTTTGCTGGATGCTCGCCGATCTTGTTTCTTTTTGCGCGTCACACGACCCAGGCTTTGGTGTCTACTGGGCAGAGGTCGAGCCAGGTAAATGTCGATTCAGGAAAATGATTACCATGGCGAGCTTTGGGGTGGAGATTTCAAACTATTGGAGGGTCGGCCACGTCTCATGCACAAGCAGGAGCAATGATAGACGGATAATCCATTCTCAAACTTGGATGGCGGCTCAAGGCCTTAGTAAGTAAGGATTTCCTCACAGACAGCTCGGTTGATAGGTGCCGAGAGAAGCTGATCGTCTGGATCCGACTTTGATGATGGGCAAGACATCAGTGCTTAAAGCCCTACAACCCGAAAGAAGTGTCCATAGTCGACCAACCCCTTGAAGGTGATCACACGGTTGTAATTTGTTCAGCACCCGGCGGAAGTCAACCCCTCAGGCCGTTCATGCGGGCCGCTTGACGTCTGCGAGGATGCCTAACGGCCGCGACGACTTGCCTGCAAGTGTCAAGGCATAAACACGGGTTTCCAATGCCCTGATCAGCATCTCTTAATCTTCTTTGAGGGGCACTCGACTGAGAATGATGGGGAATTGGCCCAGATGGCGATGATTTCCATGTTTTTCTCAGATAACCATGATCACAGATGTCGTCACACTCACATGGTCAGATCTTCCCCAGCTGTCGTCGAAACATGCCCATTGCTACCGTGACGCTCGCTGCTCGGATTACCGCTTCGGGCCGAGGCGTCCCTGCTCTGAGGAACCGTGCTGTACTTATCGATACGTCACTTTGTTACTCTGTTCTCTCCTGCGAGGTCACACCGCAATGCCGTATGATAAGACCAATGCCATTCATTTGGAGGCATAGGAGCAGCTGTGAACTGGAAGTTGGAAGAAGCATAAAAACTGTTGTAGTACAAGGAGCTGCTGTCGGCGCTAAACCCCATTTACCAGGCCATGGCGGCTCCTCCTCTCTCATCTCGTCTCGTCTGATGTCCAGCCGGCGTTTCCCCTCACAAGATTCTAGCTCTCGAGCCCGTCAGAAACGCGGGTGACGTCGGTGGGGAAGGCTCCACCATCCAGCTACTGTTTAAGGGGACAGGAAAGAAGGTTCCGTTCCCCCAGGCATGCGGAAGATGTTTCGAGCGGCCCTGTGAAATTCGGGCAGGGGCAGTAACAATGTGGTTGCTGTGCTCGCTCTGCTGTGTCAACTGTTTGCGTTCTGTCTGAGGAATTCTCCGAACGAGGTCGCCCCAAGCGAGCTCGCTAACAAGTGGCAGCCAAAACTTTGCTGGAGCGGCGATAGCGCTCCGATCCAGGGGTACGCTGCGGCGAGCCCCTGCAACCCCAGGTGCTTGGCGGCCCGGCAAGCGTCAGCCTCTTCACACCAACACCTTGATTGCTTGCATGCGGCTCCGCTACTAACCGTCCACAGCGACTTGAGACGAACAACGTCCCACGTTCCGTCTGATCTGATCTTAACCGCAAGAGCAAGATCGTCTCAAACGCCTGCACGTTGCCTCAGCTAGAGGTCCGGACCACCATAACTGAGAGGCCCGGTTGTTTGTCAATCGATCTCGCTCATTCTTTTGCCCGCCGTGCCTACATCGCGCGTCGCTGCCGAAAGTCTTTGGGATTTCCCACCGGGCGATCGAAGGATCTGGCACTGACATCAGGCCCAGACCACAAACCGGAATCGTTCCGATGCTGACCACCTCTTCGCCCGCCACCGATCCAGCCGATGCATGTTCGATTTCTACTCGCGTGGCTCGATCATATTTGCTCCTAGGGTTGCGGGGAAGTTCCCGATCCCGATGGCCATGTCTCGGAATGCTCATGAGGGGCTGCCGTTTTTCCAAGGCTTGTAGACATCACCAAATGCTTCTCGAATACAAGCTCATCGCCGTCTTGTTTTCTTTCTCGGCTCGGTAGCCGAATGACCCCCTCCCCAGCCAAGTGGCTGTAGTTGTTTCCCACCGATCTTATCAACAGGTCGAAGATCACCGTCCTTGGGGTCTCACGGGCCATGATTTCCAAGACTCCTTGATTGAGATGCCCACAAGGGGGTCAAAGCTGGCGAGCTTCCAAACGGGAGGTGCGACTTTCGCTTGGCTGTCCCGCTGCCAACTTGCCAATGTGCCGCATAGGAACAGGGGACCTCCCCGCACCAGACACACCCCTGCCAGCGCCTGCCCACGCTCGTTACCACACCGGGGCAGTCCTTGAGGAGGCATTTCGTTCCGGAGTCCAACATAGCCGGCCAGCATCCCGCCCAGGACGCGGCCCAGGCAGACGGGGCTGGTGACAGGGCGGCGGGCGCCTCGATCGCCAGGATTGAGTCCGCTAGCCGAGTGTTGAGGATCCCAGGGCTAAGCTCGCCTTGAGACGATGTGCCTGCCCGATCACCATGCCACTGGGCCACCTGCTCAAGCCATATATAAGTGATGGCGGCTGTTGTGCAATGACCTCTCTTGTCTCTTTTCTTCACACGCTCTTTCGCCTGACCTTTTTCGGTTCCTTCGTTTCTTCTCTTCAGTTCTGTGAACTTTCCATTCTTTAACTTTCTCAGGCCGGCCCTCCGTTTTATCAATTCTCTATCCGTTTTCGCGTCGACCGCTTTACGAACCTTTACGACAAGATGAAGTACGAAGTTGCTCTACTCGGGTTGGCGAGCGTCGCCTCTGCCCGCGATATCTCAAAGTACTGGAATAAGCTCGGGAGGCGCGAGGTGCCGCAGGAGCACTCGCACGAGGCCATCCTCCGCGCTACCAACCTGGCACTGCAGTTGGACAACCCCCTCGAGATTCAAGACGCCGTCTTCTCTCTGTTGGGCAATGCCGCTGCCGCCCTTGGTGCACCCAATGTTGCCAACCTGGACTGCCTGCAGCAAATTGTTGCCGACCAGGCCTTTACCAACGCCAAGGCTGCTGGTGATCTCGACGGCCAGATCAATGCCATCCTGTTCCGCGCTCTCGAGAAGAACACCTTGACGGTTGGCCAGGCTAGCCCTCTGTGCAATGAGGCGGCTGTCAACCCCGAGATCGCTGCCATCCAGCAGCACCAGGACCCCGCCTCTGCCGAGGCCTCTGGAAACGCCGATATTGAGCTCGCTGTTGCCATCCAGCTTGCTTCCATTGGTGCCGACCCCGAACTTGCCCTCACATCTGGTACCTTCGCCCCCGGCGAGGTGAGTAATCGCACTGTTTCTGAATCACGAATTCCACCGATACTAACAGAGACTCTAGATCGGCGACCCTACTGCTGCGGGCAACACCTGCAATGACGCCGAGGATGCTATTGGCTGCATCATCTCGCAGAACCTCCTTGTCCCCGCTGTCAGCGCCGAGGAGATTGCGACCGCAGTCGCTGGTGCTGGTGGTGCTGCTAACGCCGGTGCTGGTGCCGCCGCTGATGCCTGTCCCCCCGCTGCTGCCGCTCCGGCCGCCGGTAAGGGCAAGGCTGAAGGCAAGGGAAAAGCCGAGGGCAAGGGCAAGGCGGAGGGCAAGGGCAAAGCTGAGGGCAAGGGCAAGGGCAATGCCGGTGCCGACGCCGGAGCTGGTGCTAACGCAGGTGCTGCTACTGGCACCGTCAACGTCCAGGCTTTCTCCGGCGCCCTCGGCGGACCCCCGCCGCCTGTTGCCAGCACCGCTGGAGCTGACCGCCCCTTCGAGGTGAACGGCGCCACCTTCCTGAACATTGGCGCCGCCGTTCAGCGCTCGTGTGCCGTCCAGAAGAATGCCTGCGCCAACGCTGCCAACTCTGGTGCCCTTGACGGTGGCGCTGCCCAGTGCGACGCACAGGAGGCCGACTGCCTCTCAGCCAACGCCCTCAAGCGCAGACGTATCGCTATGCGCGACGCCAGACAGCGCCGCCAGGCCATCTCCTTCGGCAGCTGCGGCAGCCCCGCCATTCAGTTCGCCGAGGGTCTCGACGGCCGCAAGGAGGCTAGCTTCCAGAGCATCAACAACGAGGACTTCAACCACGGCTCCGCCCTCAACATCAAGATCATCGCCGAGTTTACCTGCAACCGTCTTGAGAGCTCATGCAAGGCTGGCGAGGCCGCTGTCGAGGCCTGCCAGGCTGGTACCGCTGCCGCGGCCGGGGCTAGCGGCCAGGCTGCGGCCGACGCATTCAACGCGGCGTTGGGTGTTTAGGGTTCAACTAGTTAGCCATGGTGGTGTAGGAACTCGGGATGGGATGTAGGAAAAAGGGTAAATGTGTAAGAAGCAGACGGATTATGGAAATGGAAACGCCAATTCTTATTTATTCATTCCAACTTTTTTGTATTTATGGAGACTGTTGACATACACACATCATCGGCATGGCGTAAGTCCTTTTATGGTGTTGGTTTAGCGTCTAGTTTGATCGATTATGAGATTTGTCAAAAAAAGAAGCAAACTCGGACGCTGCACTGCACTGTTTTGGGACGAGCAAAAAGCTGGCCGGGCGTGGTGTGTGGTGGGTTCCCTCCATGAGCCATTCTTCTTGTCATTCTTGTCATTCTTGTCATTCTTGTCATTCTTGTCATTCTTGTCATTCTTGTCATTCTTGTCATTCTTGTCATTCTTGTTTTCTTTTCTTTTCTCATTGCTGGATGTAGCTATATCGCGGTAAGGTGCGAATCAAGGAAATTTGAAAAAAGGTGAAAGAAAGAAATTTAATAATAATTTTCAGCTACTCTGTGCAATACGCGATGGGATAGGTACGAAGACTCTGACCAAATGAATTGGTCTCTCTTCTCTGCGAAAATGTGATGTCGGTATCCTCACGCAGTTCTGTGCCGGAACAAAAAGGCCTGGGCTTACCACACTACAGGCCTTAACCGCACCGTGAAAGACCTTTTTAGCATACAGGAAGGTTTTTGTAAAATACAGACAGGCCCTTTCGGAATGGGAGATGGCCTGCCGTAACCAAAACGATGAGTGATCTTAACAGTGAGAAGGCATCTGGCTAAGGGACTCTTTCCTCTGGCCTAATCGCTGAAATACCTGGGAAGGGAGCTTCTGTAAGCGATCTAGGGGCTGCTGGCATGTGCTTGTCTGATAGACGTCTGGCCTGAGCTGGCTAAATACAATGACAGGTGTAAAGAAATTTAGGGGCAAGGTGGACAATGCACATGATTGATGATCGGAGCTCCTGCAGAGCGTGGGGGGCAGCAATATTTGGGGTAGATGGGCCCGTTGAGGATATGCATTGTTACGGAGCAAGGAAGGACCTGAGCTTGTTTTTGGTACGCTGGAATGAATGCTCCCAATTTTGACATGCTCGCAATGGTCGAAATCTGATCTGTCTAGGATGCTGAACATGAAAGAATCTTTACACTGTACCTGTTGCTATCATCGTCCCAAACCCCAACTCTCAGTATGTATTGACAAGAGCTGCCTGGTCTCCTATATCCACATTGCGACATTCTGAACATGTTACCTCTCAAAACATCTCCCAAAGTGGCGGCGGAAGCGTGTGAGCCGGCGCATGACGCTGACCCGTGATCTGCTTAACGCCGATGTAGACGACCCGTCGGGACGGGTTGCCCATGTTGACGGACTTTGAGCTGAGGCCGTAATACTCCGAGATGGAGTGGGTGAGGAAACGCCTAAAGCTCAAATGAGCATCGCACACGCGGCACCAAACATGGCTAAGAAATATCAAGACGACTAGGAAAGGGAATACGTACTTGAAAGCCCCACTCTCATCGTCACCAGTCGTGTCAAGAACCATGCCGGACTCAGCTGACTTATCCTGCTCCTTTGACATACGCTCGGCCCGCTTGAACGCCTTCCCGCCCATCATGCTCCCGTTACGGCCGACAAACACAATCTCCTCGTCTTCTGAGCTGGTGTCCTCAATGGCTTCTTCATCCGCAGCCTTGGCCACTAGGCCCCTATCGACGAGAAACTGCCGCACAGGCTCCTCCAGCACGCGCAGCCATGATTTGACGGCAGGGGTCTTCTTCGCCTTGGCCCGCAGGTCCTTTGGCACGGTGCCGACGTTGGTATCGACGGGGGCAGCGCCGGCCGGCATAAAGGCAGGCTTCTTGCGGTGTGCCGCGAAGGCGGCCTTGCGCTCCTCTACCCGCTCGCGGAGGCCCTTGTCCCAGTACTGGGCGAGGGCATACGGCACAGTCGGGAGGACAGGGTGCGTCGGATGGACCTGCCAGTCACTCGGGAGCGGAGGCTGGGCGTTGGGGACGTGCAGCAGGTGGTCTAAGCCGCAGGAGAAGCATCGATCAGCATGATGATTCTGTTCGGGCAACAAGCCCCTCCAACAGGGAAGAGGGATGGAGACAGTGGTTTACCATTCTCCCAACGAAGACGCCGACGAGTGCCCTCTTTTCCCCTGAGAAGCTCGTCGCGCTTCTTCATGCTATCACGACGCACGGGCGGGGGGCGGCGTGGCGTGATACCGGCGCCGCCTTCGGGGTTGAAGGCGACGTTGCGGAGCTTCATCCGCGCCGCGGAGGGAGCGGAGGCCTGGGCATGGTCGTCCAGCGAAATGGAGAGGGCGGCGCCGGTTCCTCGGGCAGCGGGCGAGATGGCTAAGGAGGCGAGGGCCTCGGTAGTCCAAGCCTCGACGTCCACAGTTGCGGTCGAGGCGTTGGAAATGGAGTGCTGGTGCAGTACGTGGGGGTGCGCGGGAGCTGCAGCAATTGGCAGGTCGGACGACTGCGATTCGGCATCATGCTCAGCGGCAATTGGGAGGTTGTCGATAGCCATTGTGTCGATCTCTTTGTACTTCGGGTGCTGGAGGGCGAAGAGTTGGTGTTCGCTGGCCTGAGATAAGGGGTAAGAGGTGGCGACTGGTGCTGCTGGTGCCCGGAACCCTTATCTAGACTGCTTGGCGTGATTACGGGAGCTGAATGGGGCGGGTTCCTGGATGCAAGATGCAATTAACAGAGGAAGAACGGGAAATAAACCAAGCAAAAATCCACGACACCGATCTCAGAGGTCCGTTAGTGTCGGCCACAGGATAGAGAATATGTGAGTGGGAAATTGGGACAGGATTCAGGGCAATAAAGGCTTCGATGGTCGCCGGCATGACACATCGACGTCCCTATCAACCTCACCAGGGTGGAAGCTCCGGCCAATCAACGGCCTGTCGCAAGCACGCTCTCTGGTCTCCCCAGCTCAATCGCTGTAGCGTCCCAAGTATGCGGGGGCTAGGCGTGTTGGTGGGGTGGGGCACGCAGCTAAGGAACCCGCACACCAACAGAACCCGACCAACGATAAAGGTTAGTCATGGGGTTCTAGGCAACTATGTGAACGAGGGAAGGCCGAAGAAAATGAAGAGAAAGGTATATTGATATTGGTATTATAAAAATGAATCATGGGTGGTTGTTGTACAAGACTCTAGTCTCGGGGTCAAGTGTAAAATAAAATGGAAATACAGGTGCTGCAGGGACTCTTGGAGCACGCCCAAGCCTGCTCCGGCCTGTGTTCTTTTCTTGAACTCCCAGACTCCTCAAAAACTTAACGCTTGAAATGCCTCCTTCGCCCAGCCCATCTGACCATCCTGGATATCCGTCAGTTCTACCCCACTCAATAATCCCTTCTTGTCGTCAAGACTGGCTCCATTACCCAGTCTCTCCCTGCTTGCCATGAGTGTCCAGACTATGACCATCGATTCTGCCCCAGCCCGTTCAAGCTGTTCCGCAATTCTGCCTTCCGTTCCTCCCGCTTCTCGCCCTCTTCAACGTCGTCCAGCCTCTCACCACCAAGTGCTAAACCGGGCCGCACCAGCCCCGTCACGCTCGTCCGCATACTGCTCCTAGACGCAGGCTGCTTGCCGGTGATCTCAGAGAAGTTACCCATCCCACTCCGCGTGCGACTGCTTCCGCCACCAGCGCCGCTGCCGTTACGGGACCCGCGATTTGCCGATGGGAGCCACGACATGAACATGCTGGAGATAGCCATAGGCCGTGAGATATTGTTCTTCTTTTGCTGTAAGCTTTCCGTGCTGCTATTGGAGGAGCTGGTGCCAACGCGGTTGCCGAGCCGTCGTCTCTTAAGCATAATGAAAGAGAGAACGATCAGCGCGATGGCCGCTATGCTTCCCACAACGGGAGCGGCGATCCAGGCGTTCGACGAACCCATATTTTCCCGAGCTGTAGATGAATCGGGAGAAGAGGTGGTGCCGAGATTGTTGCTGTTGGTAGGGAAGAAGAAGCCCGGTGCGGTCTGAGATGGCAGAGGCAGTAGATCTGTTACCAAGCTTGCCGTGGTGGTGGCCGCGGGGATTGCACCGAGGGTGGCCGTGTTGAGTGTGGGAGGGGTGAAGAAAGCTACCCCAGTCGTTACCTGCGTCGGTAGCGGAATGGTCGCAACTCCCGGGCCGCTTCCTTGGTTTGTTCCGCCCGAAGATGCTGGGATGGCGTTACCAACGCCCTGGAGGAGTGCGGTATCAACACGCACATCAGGAACGACAGAGCTAGTGTCCGATATTGTGTTCTTCAGATAGCAGTTCTTGAAGCCCTGGTCCTGGCTCGCGTCGAAGGATACGCCAGCGCAGCCACTCGTCGATGAGCATTGTCCCATGCAATCCTGGAACGTTGGCGCAAAGTTTTGTACCAGATCGGAGCCGGCGATGACGGTTCCGCAGCTGATCGAGAAGGTCTTCCCAAGTACTGACTGGGTGTTTCCCACACTCGCGCAGTTCGACGACGCCCCAGGGAAGCTTGCCACGGCCGAGTCGATTCTCCTCGAGCTACGCACCCCCCCTGGGCTCAACCTGGCCTTGAGCTGGCATGTTGATCCATCAAAGGAGACACCGTCGCATCTTGGGTGAAATGACGAGCAGATATCCGCGCACACCACTATGTCGAATGCGTCCATGCTGTTTATGACGTTGCCGCCAATATCGGTGCCGCATGAGAGCGTAAATGTCTGGCCGTTCCCGATTTGCGTCCCATTGCGATTAGGACACGGAGACGCCTGCTGCCTCCGGTCCACCGCACTTCTCTCAAATCCCAACCCCCATCTCTTTGGATGCATCATGTGCTGTGGTTCGGAAAGGCTTATGTTTCGGTTGATGTACAGAAGAGTTTCGATCAGCGAGTGGGAGTCGGCCGGCAGACTGTCATGTGCAAGTCGAGTAGTAAACAAACATTATGAGACGAAAAGAAGGTCGACGTTGGTCACACAGTGAAGCCAAAGTTTTGCGGAAAGAACAAGCAGAAGGAAGAAGACCGGAATGTTGGTGCAGAATGCGCCCTAGCCATTTAAAAGAGAAGTCTGGACTTCTTCGGTATCTGGATGTCTCCTAGCCGTCTGAAAGCTGTGGCGTCGCATACGGCCAGCAACGCATCACGATGCAAGGTACACCTGATCGACCAAGCACTGGCGAAATGCCGAACACCCTGGTTTGGTATGCAAACCCCAGAAAGAGACAGAGGCTATTCTGCCTGACACTTCATGGGCGTCCGGTAGAGGGCGAAGTGTAGCGGTTAAACCGACACATGAGACGACAACAGTGACGAGAGCTCGATTGGGGTGTTCCAGGACGTCGATCACCCCAACGAACTGATCGATCCGTGACTGAAAGAAACCCCTCGCTTTTGAAAAGAAGAATGCACGCCACACTGGAATATTGCGAAAGACGCAGGCCAGGGACCCAACCCGACGTACTGCCAGGTGTAATATTCGGTATCGGCGTGTTCGGGGAATTTGTGGGCACAAGGTTGACGGGAGGCTGAGCGGCTCGGGTGATTTGGCAGGAGAATAAGGTGTACCACTGAACGGAGCGGAAAGGGCAGAAATAGAAACTCCGGGTCCAGCATTCGGCCCCTGCAGCGGTCTAGTTCTAGGCACGAGAGCCTCGATGCAGGAGGTATTCCAGGATTCGGTAGAGTCCAGCCTCACTTGAGGGCATCTCTGGGAAGATGATGCTGGATTTCGGGAAATCAGGTCAGACGCCAAGTGTCAAATGCAGTACAAGAAGAGAGACGCCGGAACAGAGTCCCCAACGTTACTGCGTAGAAGAACACTCTAGAGCATTTGGGAGGTGGTCAGACTTCCCACAGCCCGCCTGTTCGAGCATCATTGTCAGTGCAATGGGGTCCGGTTGGTATTCCCAGGTACCAGCTCAAGGTGGTCCAGTGAGGGGGTGTCGCGAGACAAGACGAAGTGTTTCCCCCTCTCTGTGCTCTGCGCGGGTGTCTGTGTACGTATGCGCCTGGGTTTTGTGGGGTGTCCTCGCTTGCGTACCTGCATCGCATCCGATCGTATCCGATCGGGTTTGCATAGACACACCGGGAGGGTCAGATCTGGAGTTGACAATGCGAAGAAACGCTTGGACACAACCCCCAGGAGGGGTGTCCATCAGACGGGCCATCGAGAACAACGGAAGCCATCGTAGAGTGGCAGCGGAAGCTAGTTCCATGGGAAGAAGCGAGAGACCCGGGTAGAGAGGTTGCCAGCGACCCAATGCAACCTCTTTTGCCTCCGCTCAGGTGCCGGCGAAGCGGGTCAGCCCTGTGTGGTGTTGGCTAGCTCGCTGAGCTTTCCAAATGGTGACGGCATTTTGTGATCTCTGAAAGCCCTCAACGTCACACAAGGTGATTTTCGCTGATGCGATGTCCTGGCTCTGGGTCGGCGAGCAGGGACAAGGTGAGTTTGTTGAAGGGGAAGCGAGTTCCATGGAAGGTTTGGTTCGATGTGGGATCGATTTGCGGGGTGTTGAGACGCATTATTGCGGGCGGTCTGGCCTCTTGACTAGTATAACCCTAACCCTAATCTTTCACCGTCAGGGGCTTTAGGGCTTCCTTCCTCGGGCCCTTCCGTCTCGACTTGCCTGCCTGATCGCCAAGACTACCATGCTAAACGACCATATACGACCATACCTACCTCGGGATCCCGTCCGCTCTCCCCTCGATAAACCAGTAAGGGCCAGACTAGTAGTTGGGTCGGTGACGACCAGCGAATCCTTGGTGTTGTATGTTTTTTTTGTCGTCGTCTAGATCCTGGGGACTAGGTAGGCACCAAATAAACGTGTGAAAGCAAATGTACATGGTGAATCACTTCAGATATAAGGCCCACCGGCGCTCTTTCGGCTATCATGGCCTCCGGCTTTCCGAATACGGCTTAGGGAGTTTGCAACGAAGCGCTCCGGAACGGCCCCGGTTAAGAATAAACATCAAACCAAACACCCGGTAACACCGATTCCACCTCCCAGTTAACTCCTCGCCCCAGAAATGCAATGCTCTCGCAGATTGGTTGGGCAGCCCTATATCCTGTATCTGCCACACGTCCAGAGAAATGAACAGAAGAAACGGGGAGCCCCAAACCGAATGGTTAGTATTGGTTTTGTGGTCCCTAGGTGTTGTAGTTTCGGTTGGGGTTTCCGTTGCTAGGCTTCAGTAGAGGGGCGGTTTCTGCGGCGGCGTCGCTTTCTTGTTGATCCCGGATCTGGTCGGGCGTGTCGACAGGGACATCATCATCGAAACCATTGGGATGTAAGTGTGAACGAGGCTGACCCCGGTGCAGCGATTTGCTTGTGTGCTTGCGTGCCTCCATCTCATAGTAGATCGCCATGTAGAGGAGGATACCTTGCATGGAAGCAGTCAAAACAAAAATACCCCAGGAGCTCCATCCAGCCCAGCCCAGGCGAGCAAAGAGGCTACCAGCGAAGATAAACCCACCAGGCGTTTGCATGCACATCATGGGGATGCTCAAGCTACCCACATGCTTGATGTGGTAGGTCATCCAGATTTGCGGTAGGTACTGCACCGCCGCAAGGAGCGCCGCCATTATACCGAGAGTGTTGGCCCACAATCCGAGCTTCTCGGGTGCCACTGTGGTAAGAATTCCCGTAATGACGATGACCGCAAGTCCATGAAGGAGGGTCAGAACCGCAACAAACAGTGCCGTCTGCCACCTTGGGCTTTCCCCCCCTTCCCCGAGCTCCTCGTTGTCGGGGTCGTTTGTGGGGTTATATCGGAAGAACACCAGAAAAAGCACAAAGCTGTAAACAGTCAGTAACAGAATGCGAGCCAGCTCCGAATATGCAAGGCTCTCACATAAATGTAAAGCAGATCCACTGAATTCCCAGCTGTGTAATACCAAGAAGACCGGCTACGCAATGAAATGTCTCGAGCTCTTTGCAGCATGCGACATCCCGACGCGATTGTGGGAGGAGGAGGATGTTGCCGAATGCGGATGTGGCGGATGTGGTGCCAAGCAAGATGAAGTAGGGCGAGATGCCTTCGGATGTTCCTCGTTTGATGATTCGAACATGTTGTGGGAGGTAACTGATGAGCATTCCTATTACGATAGAGCTGCAATTATGTTAGCAAGTGATAGTGGATGGGAGTCCGTCATCCTAGGCTCGTACATAGAAACAATGAGGTTAACAACATTGACGTCCCTCAGGTCATCGCAGAGGTCGCCCTGCATAAGCGCCTCCATCGTCGAAGCAGCGCCGTGGCCAGGAAAACACCCGGTATTGAGAGCTGATGGGACAAACTGTCAATCGTGGACAGTGCAGAAGTCGCGATGGCAGCGCAGCAATCTGTATCCTCGTTTGTATCAACCTGCCCACTGTCGCTTGAAATATCGAGATACTGGAGCGCGCTCTGACGCTCCGAGCTCAAAAGAAAAGCCGTGAGTTCGTCTCGATGTCGTCCAGAGTAGTTAGGCAGACAATGAGCTCAAGAACGCGACGTCAGAACAGCTCATCAAGGTGTCGTTGGTGGGGCAGCTGACACCTTCCCCACGTTAGCGCCAGGCACAGACCACACTCTAATCTGTTACGTGGCGCGCTAACTCCGGTAGCGCAACGCCTGTCCGCCTGCAGAAATACCTGCTCTGATGAAAGCACTAACAGCTGAGAGGCAAGTGGAGCCGAGGATTTTAGGCCCGACCACTACCCCTATTGATCCTCCACAGCTGGGAAGACTGGTGTTGAGAAGTTGACTCTGACGGACCGTTGAACCGCTATAGCAAAAACGGTTATGGCAATGGAAGGCCCTTCATTCAACCTTCTCGCATTTTCCAAGGACCCAGGCGGAGGTATTCCCGTGAGAGGCAATTCCCCTGTCAGTCGTGAACCCACTGAAATTCCTCCCTTTTTCAAGAGTCTGCAATGGTAGGTCAAGATAACTCCCAACCTTACATTAAGACGTCATTGACATCGCTGACAACCTATAATTGCGCACATTAGGTCGGCAGATGGGACAACGCTGTTTGCCTCGTCCTCTGAGAAGCACGTCTGCTCATACGTGCTCCCAGAAACGCTTCTTGAGCCACGAGATGAGCCCCGCCACTTGAAAGCCCACGCTACTCTCGTCCTTGGGGAACAAACTAGCGCAATTGCGCCATGCCCCTATTTCGCCTTGGAAAATCCATACACCCAGTCCATCTTAACTGCCAGCTCTGATCATCCCATCCACCTGCACTACGCATTCCCGCAGCAACCGCCTGATGACAGCGAACATGTCACAACCACTCACCAAGCCCCACCACTGGCCTCCTTTCGACTCATCAAGAAGGAGACCGAAGCCTACCTCCCAATCGCTTCCCTGATATGGCCGGCACCTGGGACTCATTTCATTGCGGGAACAACAAACCGCGTCGCCATCTTCGACGTCTCAAATCCAAGTTCACTCAAAGCGGAACCCCTCTTCTCTATTGCTACGATCCCTTCGGCCCGCCACATCCGCAAAGGCAACGGCATAGGTATGCGTGGGGCTGTGTCAGCTCTAGCAGCCCAGGTGCGGGAGACCGGGGATGCTGGGCTCATTGCCGCCGGCACACGCAGCAGGTTCATGGGTTTGTACGACTTGCAACGCGGCGGCGAATGCGTTGCAACCTGGGGTATTACCGACGCAGCCGCCGAGGCAGGAACAGGCGGCGGGGGTGTTACACAAACTGTTTGGTCTCCTTGCGGGAGGTACTTGCTTGTCAACGAACGAGGTTCAAGCGGGCTCCTGGTGTACGATTTGCGAGGGACAAACCAGCTACTTGCGCATCTAGACGGACGGAACGGCGACACGAACCAGCGGCTGAGTTGCGATGTGTTTCCAGGCACAAACTCCGTTGGGGGGTTTGAGGTCTGGGCTGGGACAAAAGACGGCGGTGTCGTGATGTGGGAAGGTGTTGGGAATCAAGAGGGCGCAGTCATTCCATCTGGGGGCTGGGATGCCCACGAATCTGCGGTCGGCAGCACCGCGATGCACATGAGCGGATCGGTTATGGCAACTTGCTCAGGGTCCTGGGAAATAATGGGTGCTGAATACTTCGACAGTGAGGACAGCGATGACAGCGATGACAGCGACAGCGACCGCGGAAGCGGGTCGGTATCCGAACCAAGTTCGCGGCAATCGAGAAAATCACCGTTTGTCATGAAAGAAACAAGTCTTAAAGTATGGAGTATCGGGACGAGCAACCCGCCATCAAAGGATAGATCCGATTTGGAGGACGAAGTCGGCGGACCGTGAAAAATAATACCTGTCGTCGAAGGAGAGAGCAAAGCACATCTCATCACCAAAACTAAGTCACTCATTGTAGCTACATTCATAAGCTGCGAAGTATTGTAACTTCGGTTGCGCCCAAGGCTACATGTTGGTTTCGGATTCACGCGCCCCAATGGGATTGTGCGAGTTGCAGCCCCAAACAATCGCCGCCGTTTCTTTGCGGCGTTCTCCCGATGCAGATTGTTTCCGAGTTATCCGGGGTTATCCGAAGGGAAAACACCGGCGATCACACTGGCTCGTCAAAGTCATTCTGCGATACCCCCGCGACCAACAGCCTCGCGGACTTGGCTCACTGCGAGCTGCCCCCACGGCTCATCAAGTGCTTCACTTACTCGACCCAACACTCTCCGCCCACCTAATACATCTTCGAGCGCTGCCACTCGCTCATGTGGCTCCATCGTGACGAAGAGAGGTAGACCATAGAGTCGGCCGCCTCCCACCGCTAGCTCTCCGTTCGGAACCTTCAGGGTTCCCAAAGTGATCTGAGCGGCATACACGTTCATGCCCGCACGGCGCAGGAATAGCTCCCAACCCGTTTCCACTGGCAAGAGAAGGTCTTGTACCGGAACGGCCTCAGGGGCGTGTTTGCAAATCGCTGCCGCGAGCCATTTAGCCAGCGTCTCGTTGCCTCCCCCGACATAGTGAAGCCTAATATCAGTTTGCAGGCCCGCAGCATACCCCTGGAATTCAGCGAGGGCTTTTGCATCCGATTGAGAGAGAGGGATCATGATCTCGCTATTTTTGTTTCCTTCAGATACGAGGATAAGGAGATGCTCATACCGCAGGGCAACATTCTCCACTACGTGGCGAAAAACCACTTGACCAGTCACCCCAGGCAAAGGCTTCTGTCGAAGCTTGACCATTGTTGTCACCAGGACGCCTGTTGCGGGGGATATTGTCATGTCTGCTTCATCGGAGTTAGGTGAGCGAATACCAGGAAACCACCCAGTGGGTCTGCGTTTGTTGTAGTCGTGTTCAAGAATGCCGATTCCAGGAATATGGGACTTGACGAGATTCGTGATAACCCTTGAGATCGTGGACGAGACAATCACTCTGGGGGGTATGTTCGGAGGTACGATGTTTGGGGCAACCGCTAGGATCGGTTCCAGCGGAGGAGGCATCAGCACTCCCCCATTGACGGCAGGTTGCGGCTCCTGGATAGGAGACGTGAGCACCAAGTCGGGCATATTGAAGTAGCGGCTTGGAGCAACTTTGGGCTTTTTGTGGGTGTTCATTTCCTCGAAGTTCTCCAACAGCGGCATGATATTCGTGTATTCGCTCATGAACCCTTGTAACACATTTGTTGACCCGAGTATGGATGCATCGATGGGCCTTGTGACCTGGAAGTCGGATCCTCTGCTACCAAGCTGAGAGGATGGCCGTTGCTGCTGCAGCATCTCGTCCCGTATGCGCTTTCGGCCCTTTGGCAAAGCTCCCGGGTCAACAGAGGTCTTCCGGATTTGTTTACCGAGAGGATTCCCTGGTCGAACGTCTGGTAGTCTCTTGCAGTCCGCTGGGGGTGGCCAGTAATCTAAGCCCGAGGCGGCGACAGGGCTCAGCTGACTGTCTTCAGATTCAATCTCGCTGTCATCGCTTTCCCGTACCTTTGTTAACAACAACTCTGATCGTTTTACCAGGGAATCCACACTCGTCACCACCTCGCTGTCCTTTGGCCCTGCTAAAAGGGACTCCAGTACGACTTTATCGATCTCGATCGCTTCTGACAACACAAGCGGCTTGTCCATGTGTGCGAGCGGTTGCCACATCATCATTTGCTCGGTAGTCTTGTTCCATGGCCACTTCTGCAAACTCCAGCCCACACCGGCTTGATCTTGAATCCATTTGAACATCTCCGTCGGTTTTAATGGAACATCTCCCCACTCGGTTGCCGGCATGGAGAAATCTACGACCGGGACTGATATCCTTGCCAGGGCGTCGAGTGGTTGGAGCTTCTCCTGCTCAGCAGACCTCGTGAGATACTCCGCTTTGGCGCTTATGAAGTCGGAAAACTGATGGTCCAGTCCATCGGCTGTCCCAGAAAGTGGGTCGCTGCTGCTGTCCACGAATGCTCTCGCCTTGGCAAGATCTTCTGGGTCAAGAACCCGGGCTCTCGCGTGCTGCCATTCTGCATCATCCTCGGGTATGAACAACGGTACATCGACCTTAAGGCCTCGCGGTAGTGGTCTTGGCGAAGCGAAGGGACTGTGTGTGGAAAGCTCTCCCGCCCTGATCATCTCGGGGATATCGAGGTCATCATATCGTTCGGGGGAAGAAGGTCGCTCTGTGGCAACTGAGTTCCAAAAATTAAAGTCTTCTTCAAGAATTCGGCTTTCGGCAGCTTCTATGTCCGCTGATAACATAGAACCGGCTTCGGACGGTTCCGGGATCTGGCAGTCATCGTCGTCGGGGATAAAGTAGCCTGCGAGGGGTTGGACCAGCGGGCTTAACGGAGGCGTTAAGTGTTCTCGTGCTCCTATCTTCTTTCTTTGTCAGTATTCACCAGTCAGTGTCAAGGCAAAGGGGAGTTTACCCCTTTGTAGATGGAGATATGCTCGAACATCTCCTCCTGGTCCGAGTCGGTCCAGTCCGCCTTGAGACTTCGCATTAGGAACACCAACGACTCCCTCTTCATCTCCAGAGATTCCCCCTGGAACTGCTTCATCATTGCTTCGTCCCCTTCCTTCGCGCTCTTGGGGAAATCCAATCCCCCGTCTTCCCTGTTGTTTTCGGAAAATGGTGGGATGTCATGCTCTGGAAGCCGATCCTTCTGGAACTCCTTCACGGTTCTCGCCAAGTGTCGACAGTCGGCATCATGATCGCTGCGGAGAGCCGGGATCTCAAATTTGAGTCTCTTCTGCGCAGAAACCTCAGAGAAGCACAGCTCAGTCATGAGGGCTGCGACTTCCTGCTCATTGGGTAATTTGCAGGCTTTCTGGAGAAGATGCAGCGATGGGGCAGGCAGCTGCCACTGCTCCGGGGTAGGTATGATGGTCCGAAAGAGACACTCTTCGAGCCACGCAACCTCGAAGAGGCAGCCGGGCTCGACATCGTCGGCGGTTGCCGAAATAGCTCCGTCATGGTTTACCAGCCGCGGTAACGGATCGAACAGGCTGTCGATGGTCAGGCCGTTCCACCTGGCGTATTCGTCGGCTTCCATGGTACGGCTGGCGCAATCGGACGCCTCGCTGCGCACATCTTCGAGTGCCTCCTTCAGAGCGATCAGATCGTTTCCCGTCTCGAAGTCCATGCTGAAACTTCAACGCCCTTTCGGCACAACAGCGTGGATGATGACGCACCCAGCAGAAACAACAGCATGCAGCTCAAGCGTCCGCGAACTGCTCGCATGCTAGGTATTTTATGCATTGCCGCAATTGAAGAGAGGTATTGTGGCGGGTTTAAACTGGCGGTCTAAAATCCATCAAAAGCTTCCAGCGACACAAAGCAGGAAAGGAAAGCGCGATCCACCTCCCTGAAGAGCTCTATCCAACCCTCGGCTCAACCCTGAAAATTCCAATCTTTCCACGTCGGGAACAAACACCGATACCAGAAATAAACTTGCCACCACGGGTACATACTGGCGTTCCACTTCTCTCCCGTCTCCTTATTCTCGTCCAAATACCAGCTGTGGCATCCCCCGGTCCCCCAGATCCTCTTCTTCAGATCTGCTTGCAGCTGCTTGACGTATGCCGATTCAGCGTCCCTCTTGAGCTCGACTGAGGCTGCCTTGCCTTTTAGCACAGGCTTGATCACGCGCAACGCAAGGTTGATTGTGTTTTCGATGGAAATGACGAGCGAGGTATGCCCCGTTCCAGAGTTGGGGCCTGGCGCCAGATATTCGTCAGCACCCATCTCTCACGATACTGCAGGTCGGGTAGACTCACCGCCAATGGTAAAAAAGTTTGGAAAGCCGCTGACAGCGGCACAGTCGTAAGCTGCTGGACCGCCGTTCTTGGACCAGTGCCCTTGGATCGACTCGCCGTTTCGGCCAGTCATCTCGATCCCCACAAGAAACCGGTTAGTCTTGAAGCCTGTAGCCATGACGACAACGTCAGCCTCGGTGACTCCATCCTTGGTACGAATGCCCTCTGGAACAATCTCAAGCACTGGCTCGTCTGTAAGCGTTATCTTGTCGGAGTTCAGGCTTTTTAGATACCCGGGGTCGAATATGCGTCGCTTGCAACCCATATCAAAATCGGGAATGAGAAGATCATGATAGTTCTCTGGCGCTTTAGCTCTGATGTTGTCCACAGCAGCCTTGGCTGCTCGATGTCGAAGCCAGCCGGCGAATCCATTCATCAGATAGGCAGGATATTCCGCCTCGGTTACCAGACACAGCAAAGCGCGTTGAATTCCTTTGGTCCAAGGGGCGTACTTGGTGAGAGTCGCAAACGGGCCAAAGTTAACGGCATCCTTGAGATTGGGGATGATCCAGTGTTTGGATCGGATAACTTGTGTGATGTGCTCAGTTTCGTCAACGATTGCTGGGATAATCTGACAGGCTGAACAGCCATTCCCGAAGACGATCACTTTTTTGTTCTTGAGATCCAATCCCTGATCCCACCGAGCGGAATGAACTACCGGGCCCTTGAAACTGTCGAAGCCAGGAATGTCGATTTTTCGCGGCTCACTGAAGAGGCCAACTCCACTGAACAGAAATTGTGCCTCATGCATGAACGACTCGCCAGTCGCATTGTCACGAGCCGTCATTCTCCAACGCCCCTTTTCCTCGACCCATTCGCACTTCTCGACGTTGGTGTTGAAGGAGATTTTGTCGAGAAGGTCGTATTTTGTTGCGACTTTCCGCAAGTAGGCTTGGATATCGGCACGAGGAGGGAGAATGGAGTCCCATGACGGATTGGGCTCAAAGGAAAAGCTATACAAAATGCTAGGGATGTCACATGCGCATCCTAGAGATGAGGGGTCAGTCGACTTCTCTTCCGCGGGTAGTGGAGCAGCGTCCGGGAAGAGTTGCTCACCTGGATATTGGTTGATTGTCCAAGTACCTCCCAACTCACTCTCTCTGTCGAAGATTCGAACATCGTTGATGCCATACCACCGCTTCAGCGTCGCCCCGAGACCGATTCCAGAGAAGCCTGCACCGATGCAAGCAAATTGACTGTAGCTCGCCGGTTCTTCAGCAGCTTCTCTGCGCTCGACGTCATCTTTGGACATGATTGGTTGGCGTTCTCGATCTCCCAGGTGTGAGTGCACTTTGCAGGAAGTTCGGCAAAAATCAAACTCGTATCAACAAAAGGAACAGATAAATATATCCAAACACGGATTGCCTGGGCTGAGTTATTTGAGTCTGAAAGCCGCCAGAGTGAGACGAGTAACTGCCGTCAATGAGGTGGGTCTACGGAGTACCCACGAGGGTGACCTACCCTGTCAACCCAATACGGAAGCAAAACCCGTGGCGGCGATGACAGAGGCTTGTACAGCTGCAAAGGTGTATTCCGGTGTCCGTGGTATGTCGCGTTGGCTCTCGGAAAGAACACTGGCGCTTGTACATTGGCTCGCCAGTTGTTTTCAAGTATATCTCCTTCTCGATCTCCGCCATGCTGAAAGATCGTCGTTTGCGGCTATCACTACAGCATCTCGGCATCCACAAGAATAATCAGTTGAGAGCATCGTCCAACCTCTGCTGCTAAGAAACGCGGAGAAGGTCTGAATGTCTGTGCCTCGGCTGTTTGGCGACGTTGTGCTGCTGTGACTGTCTGTGGTATAACCGGCCCAGGTCTTACTAACAAAAGTTGCCACACCCTGTGACACCAAGTACTGACATAAATTCCCCCTCGCCCACCCCGTATTCGACTTTAAAAGCCGAAGGGGTTCGACACGCAAGTACTAACAATCTTACTCAGCAGTCTTTTTTTTGTTTCTGGCGCTGTTGGTGGGCGTTAATCGGCCCGGGGGTGGTACTAATTGGAAGGCTTGGCGGAATACGATACCGGATTGAGGTTCAGTTGGTTTGTTGGCTGGTGCCACCGAGCCTGGTTCGGGCCCCAGAGATGCAGAGCGAGAATGCCCGCGCAACGTCACGCAACAGGCATGTCCGACCCGAGGCAGCAGACCAAGGTGACCTCGGAAGAAGTTGCCAGTATGTGCCCCACAAATAGATCCGGTCCCCAGTCCGGAGGATCAGTGATCTCCATGCCAAGGGTGATTGAGATGGATGCAAAGCGTCCCTCGATATATGAACCGATCCCCACATTAGGGCCTTCGGGTTTTGAATCTTCTTCTGGAACATAACCGCTGGCTGGCGACGTCGCCGATGTTGAGACATTGAACCAAGCCACAACCACCTGATCCAGGTCGAACTTCCCCTCCCTCAACGGAGTGGGCCTCCGAGCAATGGTACTGCTCCTGTCCCTGAATATCTTAGTAGACCCTACTGACGCCCTGCCAAGGCATACCCGGACAAACCCCAACTCTCCGCCCTGGAGAAAGCCGAGCTTGTCCTTCGCCTCTTCTTCCTCGGTGAGCTTTCATCGTCCCACCTCTGAAAGACACACCCACTCACAAGCAACCCCTACCCACAGCCCCCTTCGCGGTACCCTTCAACATCACCCGCGTCTGCCTCCTCGCTGCAATCAAGGGCCTCTTCCCCCTCCCACACTTCCCCACCGTCGGCCTCTACCGCACGGTCCTAACCCTCTTTCCCTACCGACAAACCCAAGTCCTCCTTCCAACCAGTATCAGCGCCTACAAAGCTTGGATGACCAAGAAACAGAAACAACACCCGCCCACCATCGCCTCCAAGATCTTCACCATCGACATTGAATCCATCCCCGGCGCATCGGGCCCCTCCCTCCTATGGATTGGTGACCGGCGCACAGCCAAGAAGTTCGTCCTGCTCATCCACGGCGGGGGTTTCTACATCAGCCTCAACACCGGCCATCTGGAATGGGGATTGCAGTCGTATATCCGGGCCTGCTCCGGGGGAGCGACCAGCAGCTTCGAGGATTCGGACGTAGCAGTCGCAATGCTCGACTACTCACTCTCGCCGGAGGCGGTGTACCCGACGCAGTTGATTGAGGTGTCTCTGGCATTGAAGCACTTGCTTCAGCAGCCCAGGGTTACGCCTGGGAACTTGCTTATTGGAGGGGATTCTGCTGGCGGGACGCTCACAGCGCAGTTGCTTTCGCATCTTGTGTGGCCACATCCGCAGGCGGTTCGGGTTGAGTTGTCGGAGTCGCTGGCTGGTGCGTTCCTTGTCAGTCCGTGGGTGGGCGGGTGTAATGGCGAGGAGCGGCAGGCATCATGGCGGGAGAATGCGCACACCGACATGATTACCCTTGAATTCATTCGCGGCCTGGAGACAATGAACTTCGGTGGAACATCTTGGGAACAGGAACGAGCTGAGGGGAAGGGCTGGGCCTTGCCACTGGATGTGGATCCGTCATGGTTTGGTGGATTAGACGCAGTGGCGAGGCACGTGTATGTTACAGCCGGGCAGCTTGAGCCTTTGCGGGACCAGGGGATCGAGTATGCCACGCGACTGTCGGAGAAGACGAAAGGGTCGAAGTTGGAAGTGCGACTTGATGTGCTGGAAGGACAGGCACATGAGTTCATCGTTCTGGAGGCAGGGGCCGGGAAGGGTGGCCCAGCTTTGGCGAAGATGAATAACTGGGCGAGGTCGGCCTTTGGGATCCAGAGCGTCGTGTGACTTGAATTATATGATAAGTACTCTGTATGATGATCAGACGAAAACTGTGGCATGTAGAAGTTTATTATAGATCAGTTTGTTTAGTAATATAACCAAAATATGACAGGTGTATTCGTTATACGTGAAACACAAATACAACTCATGTAGCTATCAATGTTAGAGGTGATGAGTCCCTATCCATATATGCAATATCAGCGACCGGGCTATCTTGTCAGTTCCAGTCAGCAAAGGAAAAGACACAAAGCCCATCGTATAATATCAACGAACTACTGAGAGATGAACACGAAACGCCCGCTGCGAATGTTCTGATGAGATAATCAATCTGAGATGTCACTCGAACTTTTCGTTGTACTCTTGATTTGGACTTTGCTCACAAGAATCAAGCAACAGATACTTCTGCAATGGATTTGGACTGCTCAGATTGCATGTTGAGCAGGAGATCGGTCAATCGGTCGATCTTGGCGGACAGGTCTGCAATTCGAATCTCAACATCATTGGCAGGATCACCGTAGGCTTGCTCCTCAGCAGCTTCCTCGGCGGCCGTCGCCTGTCGACGCGTAAGGTGCGGTATGCTGACTTGGTGGGCAAGTTCAGGACGTAATGAGGACGAAGAGGCATGCGTGCGAACTTTCCCAGGAGAGTGACCCCATTTCCGCTGGGGAGGTGCAGGACTGGGGATGACCGTCGATTGTCGCGGTCCCCTGAAGCCATTATACTGCGTGCTCTTCTGCGCTGTCCCTCGGATCCACTCGTACAGCTCGATGGCTGCGACAATCGGGAGGTGCGTTACCTTCAAGAGAATAATGCGAGCGTTGCGGAACTTTGTGTCCGAAGGGAGGAAGAGCCGCAGAGGACGGAAGATGACGAGGGCCAACAGGTTGAACGGCGGGTAGAAGTGGGTGAGTCGATTGCTAGTCGATGCCTCCAAGACGTAGACGCTGTACACGTAGAGGTACTCCTCTCGCGCATGCGTAATGACCCGAGAGAAGCTGTTGGACAGCATACCCGTTAGTGAGCCCATGAGGAGGATAGAGCTCAACATGATGAAAAGAACCATGAGCGGGGGGCCGAAGATTGGATCAACGTCCACCATAATGTCGAATCCAACATAGCTGGACCCAAAGAAGATTTTGGTCAAGAACCAGACCATCTGTGGCAAATATCAGCCCATATTCTCCATTTTGGGAAATTTCTTTGTGTCTCGGGAGCAGAAACTCTCTTTTGACTCCTGAGACGACAGAAAATGGACTGAAAGGGGAGAAAACCACTCCGATTTGCACATACGTCTTTGAAGGGATAAGTTTTTCGCCCGATTAGCGAGAAGGTGGTGAGGAATCCCATGTAGATGACGACAACAAGGACCATGAACTTGATAAAGTCTTTCCCCATCTCCTTGAGGCACGGGATAAGGGTCTGTTCAGTTGTCAGCAACATAATATCCAAAGAAGCCGCGGCGTACGTACACCCCAGTAGGGACTCAAGCTAAGGATAGAGCAGACTCGAGGAACCATGAAAAGAGCTTCGAGGGCCAAGACATCAAATGCAAGGTCAGTGAACCACTCGCTCATCTCCGGATCAGCCGTTCTCAACCCAATAACCCCTATTTTCGGGATAAGTTAGTTCAACACATCAAAGCCGCGAGTCATGGACATACGTAGTATGAAAAACACAAGGCCGATCAGAAGCATGACCATGTCAAAGATGTTCTATGGAGTTAGAGTCAGCAATTAGTCAAGGATGAAGATACGCAGCAACACATACCCAAACATCAGTGGTATAGAAGATAGACCCAGCATCAATCCACTCACTTAGCTCGTCGTATGAAAAGGCAGCAAACCAAATATACAAGAAGAGTTCCAGAATCGATATCCTAGTATAGTCCCTTTCCACGAGGACGGCGTAGTACAAGAACAGGAAGCTTGCGAAAAACAGCACCTCAAAGGCCTTGAGATACTTGGGCACCCGGAGGCGGGAAAACGGATCAGCTGCGGACGGGTTGTAGAAGCGCGGCTTCTTCTCGGCGTGAACCGACAGATTGTCCCAGAAGATGATATCGCCGTTCCATATCCCGGTAACAATCTTCTGGACCACATTTTGACTGAGGAATCGCTTAGCATCGGCAACGGCGGCGATCTCAAGGGCATTGAGGTGGATGAAGGGGGCAGTGGGGTCCTCCTCCTCTTCGCCGTCGTCCTCGTCGGCGGTCATGCTCATAGTGAGGCGGGAGATTGACGAAAGGAGAAGATTCCTCCTAGTGCTTCCTGTCCGGGTCAGGGCTCTCCGGGTTACCCCAGCAGTCCCGCTCCATACTTGGGCAAGAAGCGCGCTGCTTTCGTCAACTTCCCCCTCCTCTTCGTCGGCAGTTCTGTGCCCTTCGGACGGGCAAGATTCGGGAATCTCATAAAGGCAGTAATCAACAGCTTCTCGCTCAGACAGATGAGTGAGGAAGCGCCAAGCAACGATCTCGCAAGCATTTGCCCTGGCATCGCTGAGACCTTTGTCCTCGGTGTCGGTGCCATAATGCCACTTTAGCGCTAGTAACGCATTCACAATGGCTGGATGGGTGCAGGAGCGGACGAGATGCTCAACCAGAGCTCTCAGACCATCACCAGCGCCGGTCGTCCTAAGCTGCTCAAATGTGCAGGGCAGGTCAACGATCTCGGCAATGTAGCTTGGCATTGGTCAGCGCCCTGGTCCTCAGTTCGTGCAACGGGCGCAGGTATCCACCCACATGGAAAGCTTCTTTACCACTTCGCGGAACGAGTCATCGAAGGTGATATCGGGAAGTTCAGGCCCGAAATGTACCTGTCGACCGACAGGTGATGGGGTCCGCAGGCCAGCTTCGGGGCCTCCCAGTGGACGCGATTTGACGCGTACAGGCATCTTGCGCGCTCAATCTCGGCGTATCCAAGAATACACAACAAAAAATGCTCCAATTGACTGCCGGACTGGTAAAGTTTACCTGTTGGAGAACAAAGCTCCGTGTAAAGAGGGGAAACGAAGCTCCAAAGTTGAGATGCTCGGGACGAGAGTTGAGACGAAGGCGGAGGTTGGAAGTCGCCGCTGCCTGCCGAAGCAGGGTCATGAACCGCCGCTAACCTAACCTGTTCAGGCCCATCACCACCCGTCAACACGGGCCACAATTGGCGGGGGTCGCGGGGCAAACCCGCTGAAGGGATAGCGTACGCGGCAAAAATGACGTCCTTGCCATTGTGACCAATCTGCACCTATCACCATTTGATGGCTGCCTTCTTCGTCGCGTAATAGCTCCAGCTCGGTGCCTGTGAAGGCGGCATGTCTTCTTCAGCACCAGAACCCCAGGATGACGACACCACATGCATCGTTACGTTTTACGGTGGTGTTTTGGCGAGGGAGAACATCGCAATGCCGCACTCTATCATTTGGGTACCTTCCTCAGCTCTTGTTGGCTGATTTGAGGGGGCAGTCCCTCCCTCCCTCCCTCCTAGACCCCTCTTTCCATAAGGTATCTTGTCACTCCTTTTCCAGCCGAGGAAGCCCTCAAGGCCCCGTTTGTTTACTGTTTCCCGGGTTCGGCCGCGGACAACCCACCTCCGCCGTTACGGACCCGGTTAATCTAATATGGCGCCTGTCCCCGTCTTGGGGCTCAATCACGGGTGCCACGGTGGCACTCATACCGCCCTATCTTGTCAAGATTGAAATTTCAGCCATGCGATTAAGATGAGGATCAGACTACTTATTACTTCGAGCGAGTACTCGGGGCGTTGAGGGTTGTCCATTCTCCACGACTGGGGATTTGCTAATGGAGGAGATAGGGGGTGTTCAAAACAGCTTCGGCCCCGGCTGGATCAAGGATCATGCTGCTGCTTGTAAAAAGGCTGGCAAACCGTGCCTCCTGGAGGAGTGTAAGTTGGCCTGGGCTTGTCCGCGACCCTTTGACATATTAGCTAACTAGCACAACAGACGGGACAACTTCCGACCATTGCACCCAAGAGAAGCCGTGGCAGCAGGCATCTCGAGCACTGTTTGCTGACGGCATGGGAGGAGATGCTTTCTGGCAGTGGGGCGATCGTCTGAGTTCGGGACAAACTCACAATGACGGGAACACCATCTATTATGGGTCTATTGATGCCACATGCCTCATCTCAGACCACATCAAAGCTATCAACGCACTGAAGTGATCTTGATGGGCTTTTGGATATTTTCCAGATAGGGTTACGAAGTACGAAGACTATTGTAAAAGTAAGGGTCTGCCTTCAAGGGAGGTCCTGTGATTTGATTTTGAAGACCGTATCACATTCTCAAGGGGCCTCCCTGTGTTATACAACGGCCTGTTTCAATATGTTCGGCGTTATTGTCCTAGAAAAATACAGTGTGCAGGGTTCCCCAACATATTCCTACACGGACCAGAGACTCTGCTTTTACCAGTTACGTGCGAGCCTACAGGGCAACGATGAATTTTACTATTTCGCAGTGCAACAAGGCCCGCCATGACAGCCCAGCCACAGCCCTGAAATAGCCGCACACCCTATTCAACCGTGACCTCGGGGTTTCCCCGCCCGCCCTTTACCTGAACAGCAGGAGGACCAATTATGACGCTTCCCTAGTTCATGGGAATTGCCCAGTTGTTTGCTTTCCCGGAAACTCGGCTGCAGCAGCTCCAGGTGGATTGTGGGGAGGGGAGCTCCGACGTCCTAGTGCCGGTAGTTGACCCTTGCCGTTCTATTATTGCATGAGCTTGACTATTTATCATCCCTACAGACCCGTGGTGTTGCTGTATTTATGCCCATGCCCTCCAGCAGCAGCCAATATCATCTCCAAGCAGACACTGGGAGAAGTTGAATCTCGTTTGAAACGTCATACCGATCACCATGGGAGTAATCCGAACGATCATCTGCCTTCTTGGCGTGGTTTTTGCCCTTTTATCCACTGGGTCAGCCCAAGCAGCTAGCCAAGTCCGCATAATGGCCTTGGGCGATTCCATCACAGGATCACCAGTAAGTCTTCCGCCTTCTACAGCCAACCGATAACTTACCTACCTTACCAACCCACAAGGGATGTTGGCGGGCACTCCTCTGGCGAAAACTCCAAACGGCGGGAATAACCAACACCAAGTTCGTCGGCACCCTGCCCGGTCAAGGCTGTGGGTTTACCTACGATGGCGCCAACGAGGGGCACGGTGGGATTCTTGCCACGGGAATCGTCTCCCGTAAGGAACTGCCCGGCTGGTTGGCGCAGGGTAAGCCGGATGTGGTCATGATGCATCTGGGGACGAATGACGTGTGGAGTAGCAAGAGTCCCGATGAGATTTTGGCGGCGTTTGGGACAATGGTGGATTGGATGAGGGAGAGTAAGAGGGGGGTTAAGATACTGGTGAGTTTCTGGGTGGAGGCGCTGTGGTTATTGAGATTTTGAGCAACTGAATGTGGATTGACTGTGAAAATCAGGTTGCCCAGATCATACCCATGAAGCCATCCAACTGTCCGCAGTGCGGAGACCGTGTGGTTGCTTTCAACAAGGCGATTCCGGACTGGGCGGCATCGAAGAGCACCACTGAGAGCCCGGTAGTTGTGGTTGACTGCTGGACGGGCTTCGATCCATCAAAGGACGCAGGCGATGGGGTGCATCCCAACAACGCGGGAAACCAGAAGCTGGCTGATGCTTGGTATGCACCGCTTGTGAAAGCTATTCGGGGTTGACCGGTTGTGGTCTGTGGCTGTGAACATCGTGCATTTTGTGGTCAGGGCTGAAACAAGTTCTCGAAGGAATGTGCTGCACAGACTCACGCATCGCGCTTTGTGTTCACACCCATTCATGTAACAAATGCATGCGATTTCAAGCCTATTATTCTGTCTGTCCTGTATGTGATCGGCGCTCAAGAAGCAAAGGGGAATTCGCAAAGCAAAGTGAAGGGAACCCGTGCCGCTGAAATTTGTTGCTGTTGAGGTTCAAGGTCAAAAAGGCTGGGGCTCTGCAGTGAGAGACTCGACGCCAAAATTCTGGCAGCCGCAAGAGAAATGGTACAAGGTACCTCTCAATGCTATCCAATGGCAAGATGTGTATGGCCGAGTTCCGAAGGCGCTAGCTGTATCCACATTAAAGCAGCATGAGCTTGAATCCCACTTCTGTCATGGCTTTTTGCCTGATCACCAAATATATACTGTAGTGTAAAACGATTACCAGTTACCAAGTGGAGGGCAGCGTTTTGTTTTGACAGGCTTCGATGTGGTTCCTGGGAGAGGATCTGTGGATCACGGGGCTCTCCGTGGGGAAGGTTCGGGGGCTCGGGGCGTTCCATGTTTCGGATCGATTGTGGGATTATGGTTCAACCAGAACAAACAACGGCACACAACCACGCCATGGGACGCTGGAGGGGCTCTACCGGCCGCTCAATTGGATCCACCCCGCATCTTCATCACATCTCTTATACGCACATCTTGACAGTTGCAATGATGCGGCTGCGGTGTTGTTGAGTTTGAGATCGAACCCATGTTGAATGGGTCAGGGCTGCCCACGTCGAGCCCCTTAGCGCAGGGGCTATCAAAAAGGACGTTTGTGGGTGTTCCCCGCTAGGGTGGCTTCCCAATCGGGTCCACTGGGACGCAGAAACGCGGAAACGGAAGGAGGGGAAGGATCGGTCCCTGTGAGGTTAAGGGGGCTAGCGCTCTGGGCGCGGCCAGCTGAGCCAATCGCACGCCCATCGTTGACGCGTTGGTCAATTGGGACGGACGCCACGGAGCTGCAGGTGCTGGATTGGGATGATCGAAATTAAACCACGTCGCCTGGAAGCGAAGCCGAAGCGCTCAGGAGGAACCAGGAACGCGCGACGCTCCAGAGGCGACCAGATTTTCGGAGCAGAAAATCCATTCCTGGTCTCCCAAGCTACTCCCAACAGATCGAGGGCCGTCGTTCTGTGGACCGTTGACCGTAGGGCTCGCTGCTGCTTCATGGGTTTCTTCTTTCTTGTCATGCAAGCGCCCTTGATCCGCACCCTGACAGCAACCTTTTTCCCCCCGCGCGCCATCTCAATTTGAGAGCGTCTCCATCCCGCCCCAGCCATCCCGATCCCATCCACATTGACGGCTTTGTTTCCGACTCTGATTCTCAACCAATTCGCCGCCGCCAGCCAGCGCTTGTCCAGCGGTTGCAAACCGCGACCTGTCTCTGTCTCCACGCAGGGCCAGGCCGCTGCCGCAAGACCCGCAACCTCTGCAAGCTTTCCCCCAGCTTCCACCGACCCTCCCTCGGCTTTGGCTTTGCCTCGGTGCTATCTGTCCCATTTGCGTGCGTGTGTGACACCGGAGCGATGGAGTCGCCCAGCCGGGGCAGCAGGTATCCTGCGTCCTCGCGCGTCGCACACAAGCTGGGCAGCGATATCGCGCTCGTCGCCATCCCCCATCGGCCCCGTCCTCGCGCCGGCACGGGCGGACGGGACCGCGCCGCAACGACGACGAAGCTCCTCCTCGAAAGCCCGTCGCTGGCGGGCACCACCGCGCCTAACAGCCCGACCCTGGCCGAGTTCCCCGGCTCCGGCTCCGCTGACGATGCAATCGACGGTCCCCCCAGGCCGACGACGCCCCAGATGAAGCTAAGAGTCCACGATGGCGATGGGTCCCCACCGGTTGACGCCTCGATGAGAGATCTCTCGTACCGGAAGCACCATCGCGGAATTGGCTCGATCGACTCGATGCTTTCCTCCACTACATGTGTCAACACCCAATCGGAATGCAGTCGCCCAGCATCGCGTGTGTCCCCGAACCGCTACGACACTGGCGGAATTCCCGACGTTCTGATGCTGGAAGAGGCTGCCAAGTATGCCTATGCCCAGGACTCAGATGATTTGCCCGGCTTGGTAGTCCTTGAATCCCTCACGCCCACCCACAGAATGCACTTTGTCTCGGCGAACAGCCCCTCCTTCAGCCCGAGCCCAATCGCCGTCCACGGAGACTACGAAGGCGAGGACGGGTCCGTCGAGGAGACGAAGGTCGTCAACGAGATATCCAGCTGGGTGTTACGATTACTGTGGGGGAAGGAGGTCGACGAATGTATTGCTCCGTTACTGGTCGCCGACTGTACGAATCGCTACCTCCAGGAACTTTGGACCGCCGCTGAAAACGGAACCCTCAAGAGCGCTGCCGCATCCCCCGATCAAGCGTCGTCATCGCCTAATGGTGGTTTTAAGCAGGAGACCGGTAACAATGGCTACGGACAGCCGCTTCAGAGTGGTAACGGCAAGGGAAAGAGGAAGGCAGACGGGGGTAGCGAGGACGGCGACGAGTTCGGCGATTCGGATGGCGGGAAGAGAGATGAGGAGGGCAACAACACCATCGGTGCTCAACGGCAACCCGGAAGACTCGGCGCCAACTCTAACTTTAGCTGCCCGTATCGCAAGCGCAACCCACTTCGTTTCAACGTTCGGGAATACTACGTGTGCGCTACGCACTCGTTTGCTGACATGTCCCAACTCAAGTAAGTTCACTCTTCTGCCGAACCCACAATAAGATGCTGACCACGGTGAATCAGGAAGCATATTCGTGCGCATCACCCTCCGGTCCAACGAAATGCGGGGCCTTTCTCCTGCCCGCGATGCTTCCAGGGGTTTCCCACCAAAAATGATCTGGACGACCATCTGAGACAGCCAGATGTATGCCACATCACCTTTGACCAGGGCGGCGCGAACCCTGAGGACGGTATCACACAAAAGATCATTGTCTCGCTCGAAGCAAGGACACTGAAGCTCAAGATTGACAACTGGGTATCGCTGTGGAAACTCCTCTTTCCGCGTGACGCAGTTGTTCCTGATCCTAGTGAGCATCAACCCCCTTAATCCAGCTCAAAAGTAGTGCCGCTCTAACATCGAAGCAGCATTCGTACCCGTAATGGAAGTGTTTGACTTTGTCGCCGAGTCAAAGAAATTCCTCACCAAGCTCAGGGAGCTCCTTGAGCTGCAGTATCGCTATGTCCTTGAAGGCGCTGGCCAACCAGCGGATATGGAGCGTAAAATTCACCAGGGACTCGACCGAAGCACACAATCGATATATAACTGGGTTGAAACGGTCATCCAGGATTGGGAACAGCGATTCACTGGAACGACCTCACTTTTCTCACAGGCCGAGCTACCTAACGCCCAGCCGTCAGCGGAGGATGCATGGACCGGCGCATCACAGCTTCTTCCGCCCTCCCCTGCCCTCACGCCTACGGTTGCACCTGGAATCGAAAATTCGACGAATGCAGGGTCTCGGGATGAGAGCCCAGACTCAACTAACCAGTCCTCCACTGCCGCTACCTCTGGGTTGCGCCGCACCAACCCCCCCAAGCGAATCAGAAGGTCAGACGTCACGGCCAAGACCCAAATCCCGGTGCCGATTCAGAAAGCGAGAACACCCCAACCACAAAGCCGAACCCCCAGTTCTTCGATCAGGCGGCCCTCGGGCGTACCCGTCCTCGCCACGCAAGCAACAGGAGCCCTGCAATCTAACCCACCGATCCAGAATCCCCGCCCAACCTTTCCCCAGCACTGGGACTATCCGCCCGTCTCTTCACCGTACGCTCCTCAGTATACAGTCATGGCAAGCAGTCCTGGCCTTCCTCCGCAACACCACGCCACCGCGCCACAATATCCAACTGGCATGCCTCAGTCTCCGTTTCTACCCTCTGAGCCTACCACCCCAGCAGATCACACACAGCATCAGCTCCAACAACAACAGCAGCAGCAACCGCATATTGATGGACTTCAACACGACCCCTCTGTCACCGATCCGCACCACTCTGCCACGATTCGTGCTTCGCGCTTCATGGGCTCCACGCCAAGGACCTCGCTTACGTCAGTCTGGGTACGCGATAGCAACGCCAACCGCGACTCAGCCCAAACTCTCGTCGAAGCACACCCGCCAGGGCCATGCCAAAATCTTTACTGCCCGAGCTGCAGCAAAGCTCTCCCAGACGGCGTCGCGCATCCGGGCATGGCACATTCCGGAGGAGGCGTACATCATGACGCGGGCCCGGGAGGTATGTACGATGGGCATGGCGTGATGGTCGGCCCAGGGGACTACGCAATGCACGTTGTGGGAGAGGAGCACGGGCAGTATGTTGGCCAAGGAGAATGGGGCCAGTACTCCGTCAATGTTAGCGCTGACGGCGGAATGGGCATGCATGGCGGTGGTGCGGTTGGTGGAGGCATGTTTGGCCATGGGGGGATGCAAGAGGGGTTTTGAACACATGCACATCAAATTTCCTTTGTCACTATGAGCGAGGCGCAACGGCGTCAGGTCGCGCGGTGTTTGGAGCGCACTGGGAGGTTGAGGATGGATTGAACACAAAAGACGACACACGAGGACGACTTCAGCGATGAGAACGAGATACACTTTGACGATGTGGCGATGAGTAATGTATTACTAGTGTTAGACTTCTTGGGACCAGGGTCCAGGTGGGTTCTGGGCAATGTTTAATTTTGCTATATACCATTGGGCGTGTGGGTTGATGGGCTACCCGTCTTTGGATTGGATTGGATTAAATACGGTAGAGGATTTAAGCTTCATGCTGGAGGTCTTTTGTGTCAAATATTTGGTAGTTTTGGGTGGAATCAGGGGTATCTATGTTATGTATTCTTGCCCGTCAATACTATTCTTCCGTGGATCTTGACCTATTTCTTCCGTGTTCAGATATGAGGCTGATAGACTTCAAGCCTTGAACTTCACGATAGCAACATTGCCGCTGGTGTCGTTGCACAAAGATCTTATCATCGGATCTACGGAGGAATCATGTCGATCTCCATGCCGTGTAATGCTACGCACTTTCCGCGGCACCCAGCATCCGGCAGCTTTAATCACCAATATACCATGTCAATGCGGGGATTCAGCACCGCTCAGGTTTCACATGTCGGTGATAATTTTGCTGGTACGTACGTGTACTTGGTAGTGTTGTCAGCACGATCAACGTTACCTGGGTTTCTACACCGCTTGACGTCGGCTCCTTTGAGGCACTCCTCGCTGATTTACTTACCATTGGGGGTGTATTCTCCGGTCATCTTTCCAACAAGGGGATTCGTGTTGCGCCAGCCCTCCTGCGATCGATCATACCGGGGTTGGAAGGATGGGGCTGGGGCCGAGGGATCTGGGAGGGTCGTATCGCGCTCCCACTGGCTGGACATAATCGCGTATAGTGGGCATAAAGCCTGAGGCTAAGCTCAAAGGTACCGCTGCCGTATGGAGAAGGATTTGATTGACTGCAACCCGTAAGCTCCGCCAGCTTCCCGCTCAGTGGGACTGATGTCGAATGCAACCTGGTAAAATGAATGCGGTGTGTTGCGGGCGGCGGAATTTATATAGGAGGAGGGAGTGCCGGCTCGATTCGCTCTTGTGATGCTCCTCCACGTCCGTCATCTCCTGTCGCGGCCTCAGACAAGAACATATTTCCGCGATGGTCGTCATATTATCCTCTGTGTTGGCGCCTCTTGCGGCGTTCGTGGTGGGGGCACTCGCCGCGCCGCTGCGCGATGGCACATCCGAAGTTGTTGCGCCAAGCCTCCTATTCAATCGCGCGGATAGCTTCGCCTGCCCGGTATTCGAGAGCTGGTCCGGCGCTAAAGAGACGTGCTCTGGCGACGACATCATCTGGAACAACAAGACAGCAGGCGGGAAGTACGTCACATATTACATCCTCCCAAACGATGCCACGATTGTCGGATCCGGCGCGGCAAGGAGGAAAGTCGCGGTCGACATGATCGAGGGCGCTTTAAATACGGGAATTTCGTACTTTTCTCAATGGGGGGTAGGCGTCAATGTGTTCATTGGGGTTGTCGGCCAGCACACGGCTTGGGGGTCGGCCAGCCCGGTCACCGGGGCGGACGGCGCGCTCGAGAGCTGCAATCTCATCGTGCGGTACCCCGGCGCCACCGAGGATGCGGTCGTGACACTGCGGACAAAGAAGTCGGTCGTCCACGAGTTCTACCACTGCGTGCAGTACGCGCAGAACCTGAAGGGGCGCAACTCGGGGTCTTCGGACCAGCGCGACTGGTGGATGGAGGGGTCGGCCCGCTTCTTCGACGGCATCATGTACCCCATCACCAAGAACGATAACATCCTCGGCCGCGGACAGTTCCCCGAGGAGTACGACCCCAAGGGCTCGCTCGTCGACCAGAGTTACGAGGCCGCGCTGTTCTACCACTACCTGCACAACGTCGGGATCACAACCAGCCAGATAAACGACTGGGTCGCGTCCAAGATGGGCCGCAGCACCGTTGCAGAGGATCTGGTCGACATTGCCGCAACGCCGCTGTTTGCCGACAACTGGCACGGCTTCGCCCAGGCTTACGTCGGTAACACGGTCAACTATACAACTACTATTCCCATTCAGATTGTCAACCCCCTGGCCTACGTTGAAACCGTCGGCCTCTCCCAAGAAGTTGGCGAGAAACTCACGACAACAGCGAGGGCCATAGGAGGGTTCAAGTTTAGCGTGGGGCGGTACAACTTTCCGGCCAAGACGCAGTACCGTGTTACGGCGGTCCAGGACGCGACGTGCTCGAGGCGCGCTGTTGGCGGTGCGTGGGAGCCTGTGTCGGGCGAATTTGACGTCACGGCTGAGGCGGCTGTTGAGGCGGAGTTTCTTTGCTCGTGCAACAAGTCGGCGTCGTGTGCAAGCCAGTTTGTCATGGAGCGGAGGAGTTAGTGGTGCGGTGGGGCTTTTTGGGATTGGATCGACGATTGACATGAACGGAAGGGGAGTTTTAGCATGGCTGTCTGGGTTGAGGACTGGGTTTGCTGCATTGCATTGTGATCGCATCGATTCTGTATATATTTCCAGATAGAGAGATGTATATACTCCAAATGCATGTGGTCTGGGTACCGGATATAAACGACTTTGACAGATGGGGGTTGTTTTAGTCCGATGAAATGAGAAGAGCTCTGGCCCAACTTCAAAGTTCAAGTTGTGGAGATTTTGGATGAGCTCCGCTGAGGGAATCCTACCTCTGTTTGCAGCAGTTTCAATGATTATCATCCCATCTTTCCCACTCCCTCGCCTCCCGTCACATTCAGCTCTTGTTCTTTCCGTCTTATAATAGCTTTGGTTTGGCCAGCTGACCTTCGGCATTGAAGCCACACTCTTCCGCCTCCGGCCGTTTTATCTAATTTCTTCCCTCCTCTCCGGCTTTCACTAATAATTCTTACCCTCAACCGCAAAATCTCTCCACCCCACCCTCAGCTACCAGTCCTTTATATCCTCTTGTCGCCGTTGGGTCCTGCACACATATCTATTCGATTTAGACCATTCAGCTCGAAAGTCAGCTGTCTATGGGTAAGGTGCTTGCCTACCTATCAAAGAGCCAGGAAATTAGAATCCCTAACATTCAGCGAGCACCTTCCTCAAGGCATCAAACTGAACCTCAGCAACTTCTTGAATCGCAGTAGGATTCTTGAATTTTCGGGGCAAGAAAGCGAAAATCATTACAGATTACCGCTACTTCTTCCTTACCTTAATCAATCTCCAAAGTTTCTTTCACTTCTCAGGCAGCAAAACTTGCCGACACTTCATCTACCACTTTTTACTTCTTTAAGTTCTTTCTCCCAGCCCTCAAAGTAATTCTCTCCTCGAACCACAACTTCGGCATTCTCTCTTCGGATATTTTCCTCTCAGTCGCTGCACTATGGTCCCTCGGATTTCCTTTCTACACTCGTGAGGAAAAGCGTATCTCACTTGAGACAAGTCACGCGATTTCCCAGTCCCTGCTACCATTTTGTCTCCCTGCCTCAACCTAGGTATCATTTTGCACCATCCAATTGAAAATCACCCTAACTTCCACGGCACAGGTGCACAAGTCCAGCACTATGAGCAGCAAACATGATTCCCCGGAGGATAGGGGCGCTTTCATCGTAGCCGAGGTGCTTCAGCAACTGCATATATACCTAGAAACCGGTGATCTTGGCGCCCTCGAACGGGCCAAATCTGTCTTAGAGGCTCAGGATATTGAGGCAAAAGGTCCCGTTGAAAGTGACGGGGAGATGGCGTTACGGGAGCTCGATAGCCTCTTGATGGGCCGCGACACGTATGACAGCGATGAGGCTGCCATGGCTGCGGAAGCTTGCAAGGTATGTCGCCACTCATCAGGCAGCGATCACTAACTAAACTTTATCAGGCACTCTAAGATTTATCAGTCAGTGCCAGACGTCTGAAAGAGCTTGGCAGGGCTGCCAGAGACCTGGCTGCGGATGGGGACGGCGTCAGCGTCAGCAGGCGCCTGTACCATCCTCTGATCACAGCTTTCATCCGAATCTACGATCAGGTGCATGGCGTGGGCAATGCTATCGATCTTCATGAGGTCCGCAAGCACCTGGAGTTCACTCTTGACCTGGTCAAGACACAATATCCCCGCGAACCTGTGGAGCGTCCAACACTTGCACCCATTTCGGCAACGGGGGGCATGGATACCAGTGCTTTGGTGTTCAACACTCTGCATATTGAGAAAATCATGAATATGGACATTCTCTCGTATGCTGAGTCACGCCGAAACTCCACAGTGAGGGAACTGGGTATCGACTGGACCTGTTTTACACCGGCCGAGAACCTTTCTTCGCCAGTCGAGAACCTGGAGGCGGCAATGAAGACCCTGTCACTATCCTACGACGCCGAGGAGAAGCAAGAGGCGGCACGCCGGATTGTTCACCACACTGCGTGCGTAGCCCTCTTGTCCATGGATGGCATTATCAGACTTATCAGAGAAAACGTGAAGCGACTTGATAACAACTTGAAGTCTCTCACTGCACCTGATGACGTGCAGTCGGACGGAGGAGCAATGGCGGATGATGGAATAGACGACTCTGAGGGGGGCCCGGGCTTTGATGTTGGAGCGCTCTCTTCGGAGGATGACGACTACTTTGACGCCCAGGAGTGCGCCAGTTCCGATGAAGAGGGGGAGAACTACGGTGACGGAGACCAAAGAATGGATATGGATTGATCACGACTACTTCTGCAGGGGTCTAAGATGCGTGGTACATCTACCTCAAGAGGACTAGATAGAATGGGAGGGGAGAATTACCATATGCAAAGAATTTTCACTCCTAGAGCTTGGGGTTTGCCAGCACATATTTCATCAATCTAAAGTCAATTGGACCCCAGAAGGAAAATCATTTTCAGAGTACCCGACCAACAGGTATTGTACATGTCAAGCTCCAAAATAATAACTACGGTACCTAGTTTCGGAGGTACATATGGCATCGTCTCCCTGCTCCTGTAGCCCCTCAGTGTACATGCCAATAACCACACAAATGAACACTTTGGCCAAAAAAAGGGGCCCTATAGGCTGGTGCAAAGATGCCTTGGTACCTCCAAGGCCGTGGGCTTCAATGTCTTAGACTGTGTCGTACTCTCCAACGAGCTTCCTGTTTCTCATAACGGTGTAAGCGCTTTTTCTACCAAAGCGAAGGAATCCATCAAAGGCGAACATTGGGCTCAAACGTAAAACATTACCTAGATATCCGTAGGGGTGTTGAGGGCAACACACTGAATTCTTGCCCTTTCGAAATACAGCAGATTCCTATGCTTCTTGTGTCCACTGGCAGTCTTCCGCAGCTCTTCACACTATCCTCCACACCATCTCCCGTGTCTACCCCGCGCGCCCCTTGCTCGGCGGTTCCGCGTAACCAATCTTTTGGAGCGAAACTACTACAGAAGCAAGCCAAAAGAATGTTTGGTCACGTCATGAAGCCAATCGCTCTAGCTGCAGACGAGCCGGTCTGATAACAAATCTTACTGGTATACTTTGAAGGAATGTCGAGGCTACGGCTTGCGCGCAAGATGCAAACACTTGGCGCCAGACACCGGGGATTCACTCGTTTGATTCTTTCAAGCCGTGTTTCACTCCTTTTCGTTCGTCTCGTGCCCCCCCGCTCAAGTGCGTTGTCTGTGTGACAAGCCAAGGTGCCAGCCGCAGAAGTCGCCAGCAATCGGGTGGTTCTTGGTGTTGCACCTGGATGCTGTGGGAGGTGGTGGACAAATGCAGCGTTCTGCCAACAGCCAGGACCATAAGAAGGCGCCCTCCCGTTCTGAGATATTCTAGCGCCTCCTTTCTCCTCAAGTATCATTCTCCGTGATCTCTCTGATGCCTCAAATAAACCCCAGCACCGTGTTCCAAGCGGCTAGGGACCGCCTTCAGCTCCCTTGGGCCATGACTGATGGCCTCATTCTGTTGACAATCATTACCACACTGGCATGTGTGACCCGAGAGATATACATCTGGGGCTTTCGCTTACGCGGTGTCCCCTGTCCGTTCTGGAATACTCTCTCGTGTAACTGGACGCTCTTCAGCAAGGGTTACAATGGGACACTCTACGAGTGGGAGAAGCAGCTCAATTTCAGGCATGGTATGGCCCTAATCTTAGGTAATTCTCAGGGGGTATGACGTTGCTGACGATTCCGGGAACGCAGGTCGTCTGGTTCGAATCGGTCCCAACCACGTCCTGACTGACGACCCGGAGGTGCTCCGAAGGATAAGTAGCCCGCGTTCTGCGTACACAAAGTCGGATTGGTTTGCCATCAGCACGCGATTCCTTGCGGGCGTCGACAGTACACTCAGTATGGGACGGCTTGGACAGAAGAATGCCCATACTGCCCGAAGGTCCCTGTTGGCGACGACGGTACGTCAAGCGACTGAAATGCGATTAGTACCACTATCTGACAGTGTTTCAAGTACTACGGGAAGGAGAACAGCTCACCATCAACCGAAGAAGCGCTGGACACGCAGATTGCAGAGCTTGTCAGCCTCCTTAATAGGAAGTACGCATACACGGCCCCTGGATCCTTCACCCCGTGTCCCTTCGGGATAATTGGACAATACTTCACGCTCGATTTCACCGCAGCAATCATCTGGTCAGAGCCGTTTGGGTTCCTGAAGCATGAAAGCGATATCGGGAATTTCTTCCAGACTCTTGAGGGCTTCCTTCCCGCCAGGGCGGCGTTGGGGTCCTTGTCATTTTTGCCATCGATAAACCCAATCCTTGAGAGGTTCCTAGCACCCACCCCAAAAGATAAGCTCGGGCTCGGCCGCCTGGAGGGTATTGCGCAGGAGAAGGCCGAGGTCCGCCTTAGACAAATACAGTCTGGCGAGAAGGACATCAAGAAGGACATACTGACGGCGTTCATATCCAAGGGGCTGAAAGGACAGGACCTCTACGGCGAACTGTTCATGGCCGTGTAAGCCCCTTATCCTCTTCCCCCAACCCCTCTCTCCCATCACCTCACAACACTCTAACTTCAACTCCCATCAGAGTCGCTGGCTCCGAGTCCCCAGGCGCAATGCTCCGCATCGCTATGTCTCTCCTTGTCGTTACCCCCACGAGCTACCAGCGCCTAAACGACGAGATATCCACCGGCATCGCCACCGGAACCATCAGCTCACCCATCAAAGACAGCGAAGCTCGGTCCCTGCCCTACCTCCAAGCCGTCATCAAGGAGACAATCCGCCTGTACCCTGTTCCGGCCGAGATGTACAAGGAAGTCCCACCAGAAGGCGATGTCGTAGCCGGGCATCACCTCCCTGGTGGTACTTGGATTGGGCATAACTTCCGTGCTATGATGCGCCGGAGGGATCTGTGGGGCGAGGACGCGGACTTGTTTAGGCCTGAGAGGTGGATTGAGCCTGCTGCGGAGGCGGGAGGCGAGAGGTCGAAATTCCTTTCTGGCGTGGCAGATCATGGGTTTGGATCGGGGAGGTTCTCGTGTATAGGGAAGGCGCTAGGGTTGATGGTCTTGGAGAAGACGATTGTCGAGGTATGTTCACTCCTGATTCCCAGTGATGACCGAGAGCTTGATGTTGATGGAGATGATGCTGACATCGATGGTGTAGTTACTGCGGCATTTTGACTTTGCTGCTGTTGATCCAGAGCGTCCTATCACGATTGATGTTTACAATCTTTATCTGGTCAAGGATCAGTTCTTTTTGGTTACGAGGAAGGAGAATGGGCCAGGGTCGGAGTAGATAAGATTTTTATCTTTACCCCACATGTCTTTGGTAGAATTTTTGCTTGGCCTGGCTTGGAGTCTGTAAGAAGGAAGGAGTGGCTGAGGAGCTACGGCAGCGGCCGAGAAAGATTGTTGACCCGCGTTTTTATCGGGATACGAGGCTCTGGCCAGGAAAGATAATGTTTATGTGCACAAAGGGTAGAAATACTTTGTGAAAATGTGTTAGGAGAACCCTTGAGCGCCTCGGGGGTTTGGCGACTTCGGGTTCAATGAACTGATTTCTGAAGGTTGAGGGGTGTGATGTGAGGGATGTCGTCTTCGACTGTGACTCTGAAATCTGCCACTCTTTGAGGCTTCAAGATAGGTTCAATCGGAAACCCAAAGCCTTGAGAAACTCGCAAGAGGTGTTCCCGCATTCCACAATGGTTTGTCGTGCATAATGCATCAAGGCCTCTCGAGGTTTGAAAACTCTTTATGCCCTCGCAATACAAGTAAGTGATTCTCGTGAAACAAGCAGACCTCTCGGAATTTTGGTAAGATCTCAGATGGGGTAAGCTATAAGTCTTGATGTTTTAAGCTGTACATCGAGAGCGTGAGAGTCGGAGACGTTTCTGCATTGCGCTCAACGATAGGGCTGAGGTGGCTGTTGTCAGGGGGTGGCGTGCTCAACAGGGGTAAACTGTGCAGGGGCGCAGTGGGTCCCCATGCCCCACTATTCTGCGCCAACCTGGACCAGGAAATTCATGTTCCCGGAGAGCTGGGATGCAGCTTGACAATCATCAATTGTGGCCTCAACTTTTGCTGCTCCAGCAAGCAACACCGCTCGCATCTCCGCATTGCCGTGCCATGGCCTTTGATAGTGCCTTCACATGAAGACGCAGCCGCTGGGATGAAGGCGTCCCTTCTCCGCGCACGCCCGCGACTCCTCCGCCAGCTGCTGTCGCGCTCGGCTCTCCGCAAGCTGCTCGTCCTCCTACTCGTCTGGTCCGTCGTCGAAGCCCAGCTCGTCTACTACCGCATCGCCCGCGCCCAGCGCGAATTCGAGACCCAAGACACCGTTCTGCAGAAGCCAAAGCCGCGCATTTTTATCGCTAGTCTACATTGGAACAATGCTGGAATCCTGCGCTCGGATTGGAACGGCGGCGTTCTCGACATCGTTGACGCTTTCGGCCCCGAAAACGTCTTCGTGAGCGTGTACGAGAGTGGAAGCTGGGACGACTCGAAGGGCGCGTTGCGGGAGCTGGACATTGAGCTGGAAAAGACAGGCGTCGGGAAGCGCATCACACTCGACGACGCAACACACGAGGACTTGATCAAGTCTATACATAACGACGAGGGATGGATCACTGTGCGCAGTGGGGAGTTGGCTGGGCAGAGAGCGCCTAGGAGGATACCGTACCTCTCGCGACTGCGGAACTTGACGCTGCAGCCGTTGTTGGATATGGCGAAGAACGGGACCACGTTCGACTACGTGCTCTTCCTCGGAGACGTGGTCTTTAGTGTAAGCTTCTCGTGGTTTTTGTTTTCTTGCGGATGCAGCCCGCTGATGACGGCCAGGTATCCGACGTCATTGGACTCCTGAACACCAACGACGGGCATTACGCAGCGGCGTGCTCGCTGGACTTTAGCAAGCCGCCCCTTTACTACGATACATTCGCCCTGCGCGACTCCAATGGGCACGAGCATGCTACCCAAACATGGCCTTACTTCCGGTCGTCAAAATCCAGAAATGCGATGCTCAATGGCTTTCCAGTCCCCGTGTCCAGCTGCTGGAACGGCATCGGTTCGTGCCCACCACCCCACATTGCATACGTAATCCTAACTCCAGAGCAGTTGCCATGCCCACATCCGCCTTCACCGGCACCAATGGGCTAAGCTTTCGCGGCGTCCCTGATACCCTTGCCGAATCACACCTCGAGGGCTCAGAATGTTGCCTCATCCATGCAGATAATCCATCTTCGAGAAAGAAAGGCGTTTTTCTGAACCCCAATGTTCGTGTCGGCTATAACAGAGTAGCCTACGAAACGGTGCATACCCCGGGCAGTTGGCTTTCACTGCCGCAGATCTACTTCGGACTATGGAAAAATAGAATTTCTAGACGGGTCACCACACCTTGGCTGAAGGAGTCTGGTGTTATCAGGCGAATTCGGAAATGGGAGCGGAAGGGAGATGGCCGGGAAGAGCCCGGTTGGTTCTGTCTCATCAACGAGATGCAAATTATTGTTTACAATGGGTGGAAGCATCTCTAAACTTTTAGACGTCATCATACAGAACATGAGGGCAATCGCTTGCTGGCTATCTTTCTATAATATCACGGCATTGCTATTACGATCTTGCTACCCAGTCTCCTGTCCGATCGGTTTCCTCTTCTCGTACCTACCCTAACAGGATGTCGCCCACCCGCATCCTGCTTCGGCTGTTTCAGGACGATGCTAGCGATCGTTGGTTTGAAATCTTCACAAGGTGCTGTGGCTTGAATATCAAGTGGTGGTAGACATTTCCGAGCAAAGGGGCCACATTGTCACCGAAGGATATCTCTGTAGGAATCCTATCCGCAATGCATTATCCGCTGTTCAGGTTGTTGACGGTGTCGAAAAAAATGATGTAGCTTCGAGCGCTGCTAATAAATGAGGCCAAATGCAACTCAGCTCGTAGCTGGTTAAGGTAGCTAATTTCTCCAAGACATTCAAGTTGTCTGAGGTTCAAAACCTTTTCCAAAAGCCGACCATAGGTACCTACATTCCTACCTTCCTTTCCGCACGCGGGATTGAGGTTCGGCCGCCTTACTCATCAACCCCGGCCGTCTACCTTACCTCATACCCCACGCGGCACTCCTGACATAAGCGCCTCGCATTGCCGTCTATCTCTGGCCAATGCTGTTGAGTGATAGTGTCTTGGCAACAGCGTACCTATCGACAGGTTCGGGTTATGGGAGACGCGACTTTGAGTAACATTGGGCAACGTTTCCGCCCCTTGCAGACAAATTTGCAGCACATCATTTGAAACGGCTGTGATTCTCAGAGGTCGCACCCCACTCAACGGCCTGAGAAACCTCCTCTTCTTCGAGCAAGTGCAATGGCCGCTGTTTGCTCAAGTGCGAAATGCGGGCGTGCGAAGTAAATGCCAAAAGGATTTCTCGAGGCATATCTCTCGGCTCGCCGTTCGGCATGCTTGGCATCGCGGCCGTGGTCCGGGCGCTCGGTTTCTGCCCGCTGTTCGGTGTGCCCGCTGAACCGGATTGGCCCGATTGCCGTCCCGCAACGGCACCCGTTTGGTGGTGCGAGGTTCCTCGGCATCAAAATTGGGGGACTGTCGGACGTTTGGCGACGGGACCAGTAATACATGGCTCATCCATTTACCCGAATGCGCCTGGATTTCAAAGCACCAGTATCAATGACTATGACTCGAGACGTTTCGGATATTTTCCAGAGATATCGGTGTCCATCCAGCCAAACCCACTAGTGGAGCGCATGTCTGCTCAAACCGATCGTGGTGACGTGATTGAAAACATTGGCATCGCAAATTTGTCAGCAACCAAGACCCGAGACACCATCACATACAAAACCGCCGAACTCCCGCTGGCCTTTTCACTCCCAGTCCACGAGTATAACTCAAAATATCCCCCACCTCTATTCTTGCAGGACTTAAACGGAAACAACTGAAACCATCACCACACCCATAAACTTCAGTCAACCATCAAACCCATAATCTCACTTCATACACCCACACCCACAACTCACCCCTACCCCCACCTTCAAGATGGCCAACTCGCGCCTATTCCAGCCCCTCAAAGTGGGCAACGTAACCCTCAAACAGCGCATCGCCATGGCACCACTCACCCGCTACCGCGCCACAGATGAGCACGTCCCCACAGACCTCCAAGCCGAGTACTACGCCCAGCGCGCCTCCGTCCCCGGGACGCTCCTCGTCACAGAAGCTACATTCATCACCCACCGCGCGGGCGGCTACGCCAACGTCCCAGGGATCTGGAACGACGCGCAAATCGCAGGGTGGCGCAAGGTCACCGACGCCGTGCACGCCAAGGGCAGCTTCATCTTCCTGCAGCTTTGGAACCTAGGGCGCGCTGCGCGCCCCGACCAAGCCGCCAAAGAGGGCATCACGATCAAGAGCGCGAGTGACGTCCCCGTTGACGACAAGTCGCCTGTGCCGGAGCCGCTTACGATTGAGGAGATCCACCAGACCGTGCAGGACTACGCAACGGCGGCGAAGAACGCGATAGCTGCGGGTTTTGATGGCGTGGAGGTCCATGGTGCGAACGGGTACCTGGTTGATCAGTTCATCCAGGATGTCGCCAACAAGCGAACTGATGCGTACGGCGGGAGTATTGAGAACCGCTCGCGGTTCGCGGTGGAAGTTGTGCAGGCTGTTGTTGATGCCGTTGGGGCGGAGAGGACGGCGATCCGGTTGAGTCCGTGGAGCACGTTCTTGAATATGGGCATGAAGGACACGGTTCCGCAGTTCTCGGATGTGCTGATGAAGATCAGCGTGCACAACCTGGCGTACATTCACTTCGTGCGGTCTGGGATCAAAGGCAACGTGGATGCGGGAGCTCCGCCGGAGGAAACTCTGGACTTTGCGCTGAATATTTGGAAGGGCCCCACGCTGATTGCTGGTGGGATGACTTCTGAGGAGGCTTTTAAGCTGGTTGACGAGGAGTATCCGGACAGAGACAACATCGTGGCCACGTTCGGGAGGTACTTCATCTCGACGCCCGATTTGCCTTTTAGGATACAGAAGGGCATCGAGCTGACCGATTTCGACCCGAGCACGTTTTATCTGCGGAGGAATCCTAAGGGATATACTGATTGGCTTTTTAGCAAGGAGTTCGTGGCGCAGTACGGAGTTAAACAGGTGCAAGCGAGTCTATAGAATAGACATAGAGCAGAGTATTGGAGTGTAGAGCAGCCTGGAGGTGTAGAGAATAGACTTTAAAGCGGCTTCAAAAATTCAATACCCACTATTCGTATTGATGAGCAAACCCCATCCCTGGTAGCACAACAGAGTGCCGATGCAACTCCGACGGTTTCTAAGACCGGACATTGAGATGCAGGGTTGAGACATTGTGCTACGTTGGCACTGACGATGTCAGACAATTTTCTTTCGTTGTACCATAGGTTGGTACGATCAGGGCTGGCAAATAGTTCGCCTTTTATAAAACAGAGGCGTCAGAGGCAAAAAGAATAGGAGAGAAGACATAATCTTCTGAATGTTACTCGGGAACGGGGAATCGAACCCCGGGCTGCTGAGTACTCAAGATGAGAGTCAGCGATGTTAGCCACTACACCATACCCGATTGTTGAAAATTCATCCAGTTCTCTACGCTTTGAGGCCGCCGGACCGGAGACCGCGAGTTAGGGACCCGAAGGTGAGATGAACGTCAATTGGTAAGCAGATTCATCAATGGTTCATCTTGTAAGTCCAGGACTTCCGACACCAGTCCTCTCGGCAGCGAACTACTAGTCTTGGACTACCAGTTCATGAGCTAACCCGTCCCGCTTTATGTTAAATCTCGGACTTTTTCTCAGCCCTAGAGAGCACCACCTCATCCCGTCCCACCCACACCCCTTTTCAGTCACTCCCCCAAGGTATCTACCTAGGTACTTAACACACGAAATATCCTCAGCCGTGAACATCACGCCTCACCCACTTTCACGTTTCACTACCGTTAATAGTCTTCATCTCGCCTCTACTAGCACTCAGCCAGCCAGCCAGCCCACTCACACTTTCCATGCGCAAATCATGGATAATGCCTCATTCTCTTTAGCCTCCTCTAGCCATTTCAGGTGCCCTGTCTTCCTTTCCATCCTGGGCACGGCCTAGACGTCCATTCCCCCACAAATCCTCATCCTCAGCACACATCAACCCCAGATGAAAATCTAGATACCGTAGCATCCATGTCACCAAATTTCCCTGTGCAACGCTAGATACCTAGGTACTCTCGCTAGGCTACCTACGGTACTGGGCTGTTCTTTCCCTCAAACCAAGATCTCCGCTAGCCACAATCCCACTACTCGCCTCAGCCTACTTTAGAGGTAAACATCCGCAATGTCACCTGTCTCCATTTCCTCCATGTTCGCCTCCGCCTCCACACCGGAATGTGGACCATCACATGCCACTAGCATACCAGAGATGACAAGATGAACAGGGGTTCCCCGTGCGACAGCTCGAGTCCGAAGGGCTCTCCCCCTGGGTAGTGTCTTAGCAGGGATCCAAGGCTGCACCCGAAATATTTATGGGGACCGCCGCGGAGGAAGCCCCCAATTAATCCTAGCCTGGGAACCAAGCAGGATTTTGAGTTGATGCGGTGATTGGTCAGGGTGGAATTTGGCTTGTGATTAAGCGGCCTCGGCCCCTGAGCCTGGGCAAGAGCTGGATCCCGGCTGTGTGGTTGGGGATGGCAACTCGCGAGTTGTGTCAGTGCTGTCAACCTCTTGGTGCCAATATGGGTAATCGATATCCCAGAGGAATCAGGTCGAGTCGGCTACGGGTATAAGTCTGCATGGTTGCAGTGCGCATTGTGAGAAGCGCGCCAGCGCAAAAGCTATTAGATTACTTGTACATAGTCTGGAACCTCTATCCAGACAATCTCGGATTCGGTGCAGATACACCGAAGCTACCGAGTACCTATTTTAGTACCTCATCCATGATATATCAGCTATCTGTACATTACAAAGCCACGGTCCCCCACTGTCAAAAAGATCCGGATAACGCCGTTGCTCCCATACCGTACCTCGAAGTTTAAGCTAATCGTAGCATGGCCACCGGTTCTTCAGGTTTTGGCTCGGGCCCTCCCCCGAGTGTACGCTTGTAAAGCCAGGCTGCGAATTTCACGGCCGGCCCGTCCATAGTGCGTGTGACGATGTCGGCTACCCATAATGTGAACGGCAGCAGAAACAGGTGCGGCAGGAGGAACGCAATTTCGAGCCCCAGAGGCCCAACCTTGGGTAACGGCAAGATGTTGGACCACGCTTTCATCTCCTCTTGATGCTCCCCAACCGTCCGAATGTAGCCAACCATATGGTAGACGCGGTCGCCGATGCTCGCGAGAATTGGCCCGTGGACCAGGTAAAGAGAGAACGAGATGCGGCCAAGAAACTGGCAAAATCGGGACTCGAAGAACCGTTTCAGCCAACCCAAGCGTGGAATGCAGGCCACAATCATGTTGGCCGCGAAGAAGAGGAAGAACCATTTTGGATCGAACACAGCCTGGGGCTTCAGAAACGACAGCCAGTACCACCCTGGATTTGCGCGTAGGTCCTCTACCCTGGCGGTTTGCGATGGCACGCCGGCCAGCCACATGCCGATAGCGAACACGTGGTAGTAGATGAAGGTTTTGTACGGCTCGAGCCGGCGGAGGAAATTCGGATAGTAGAGGTCGTTCCGTCTCGCGAGCAAGTCGAGGTCGCACTGAAGCATGCCTGTGATGAAAAGGGCGCAGTAAAACCCGTCGACAATGTACAGAAAGTAGAACGCCATAAAGAGAAGAGATAGCAGGCGTGCCTTCGTTGTCGCTCGGGATAGGGCGATACAGGCCATGAAGATGACCATGGAACCGCGCATCTCAAGCGGGATAGACCACAGGTGCGTGTTGAATGTGACCCAGAGAGCCCCCTCCTTGAACAAGAAGCTGAAGTTCTTGAACTCGGCATACCAATTCCACCACTCTTCGCCAATTGTGGCCTTGGCTTCGCAGAGCGGATTCCAGTAACCGATAACGTGAAAAGATGTGACGTAGATAAACGTCGTCCCGATGAGAGGGATATACAACCTGAACCATCGGCGGAAAAAGGCCGAAGCCAGGTTATCGCCGAGCTTCCCAAGTTCCCCGGAATGGATCAGAGACAGCGGCTTCGCCGCCAGCACGTAGCCCGATATGACGTAGAAACAAGCCACAGCGATGTGGCCGCCGGTGAAGAAGTTGCGGACCCCCACAAACGTAGCAAAGTAGAACTCGCCCCTCCAACCGAACGCATTCTCGAAGGCGAACGCGTGGTTGAGGTCATGGAGGCCATGAGCCCACAGCTGATGGTGGTGGATGTAGACTAAGAATGCGGCAAAGCCTCTGAGGCCGTCGAGATAGGCCGTCGATCGGAGTGGTTTAGACGGATCAGAGGAGCTTGCCGGCCAGAGCAGGTGTCTCAATAACCGTAGCGGCGACCATTTTGCTGGGAGTGACGACCCGACGCCGTCGACCAGCCAGTTGACAGACCCATGGTTCCCGGTGTTCCCATTGCCTTCGAGAATGCCTTCCCTCCGTGAGTGCATGGTGACATGAAGTCTCGCGTAGCGCGAGTTCGTCCTCTCCCGGCGGGGTGTCGGGGGCGGTGGAGGGGCGTTGAGTGCGCCGTTTCTGGGCGAGTATTGGGGTAGCAGCGGGCACGGGACGCGAACTTCAAAACGCGAAAATTGGCAAATGAGCCTGTCGGCGTCGTGAAAGGGGCCCGTGTATTTAATGTATGCTCCTACGCTGGTTCTCAGAAGAGCGGAGGGTTAGAGGGTGACCAGGAAACCACAGTATCGTTGGTGGGTTTTACCTGACGCTTGGCGCTGTGAGAGCGGGGGAGGCAGGCGATCATCCTGGGGCGATCAGCATCGACGTGGATTAGATCGCCGAGGCGGAAGACCCAGATGAAAAAGAAAAAGGCGGGCGATGGATGCACGAGCACGCCAGGCACGCCGGGCCCTCGTTGAGAGCGGGCACACCAGGTTTCTGCCCCCAGCGCTGGATCACTGGCGGCCTTCGCATTGCTCCTTTTGTCATGGCGCGCCTGGGTGCGCTTGGTGGACACACATGCAAGCCAGCGACCGAGCTTGCCCAATCTCCGCAAAGACTGGGAGGTTTTGCCAGGTCAAGCAAAGATCTGAGGGAGGGGTCGCGCCAATGGACGTGCAACACACAGGTCCAGCAGGCACGACCCTCAGCTTTCGGAGGTGAAGTCGTTTCCTGTTCGACCACTTGCCTACCCACCTGCACCCCCCTGTCAGCCACTCGAGCGCACCACCCACGATTTGCAAGGATTACCGGGGCAGCAGGGGGGCCTGCCCGAATCTCGCTTGGCGTGGCCCGGACGCTCACTGGATGGGCATCGGGCTTGTCGCGAGCTTCGGCCCGCGCGATTGGCCAACACCACCACACACGACGGCAGTGTTCCTGGATAGTCGCACACTGAACCAAGAATCCGCCGATTGTCCTTGATTTTGACGAAAGCACCAGCATTCCCCTTAATGAAGCGGGTCACTACAACGGCTCTGGGAGCCGCTGTGATTGGGGCTCAGGCCTACGACCCCGGTTCTCTACGCGGCACGATGACCAAATGGCCCGTCGCCATGATGGAAGTGATGGGGAATGGCAGCCTGATGGCTAGCAGATGCGGGCGAGCACCCGGCATGAGACATGATAAGGGCCACTGATTAAGAGGGCCTGGCCACGACCCCAGCTAGGGGGGGCGTTCGGTTGACGATGATGTGGTCGGCTTTTTTCCTCACCCCCCTCCTCGTGCTGTTGCTATTGCTGCCCCGGCACCGGCATAATTTTTTTCTTTTCCAATGCCCACACGCTCGCTCTCATCTCTTCCTTCTCCTCCCGCCGCCGCCCGCCGCCGACGCTGACGAGAGAAAGAGGCTTTCTGCAATCAGTTAATTGATTGTCACTCGCTCTTCGGGAGCCGCACCACGCGTCCTGCCGCTATCCCGTGCATTGGTTTCTCTCTTTCCTTCGTTTTTCCGGCCCAACATGATCGCCAAGCTCAGCTCGCCGCTGGGCTCCCCCACCCTCGCGGCAACGACGGCGCAGTTTCGGAACCGGTTGCCGGCGCAGTTTCGTCGATGCGCTCCCCTCTATATCGGCGCGGTCGCCCTGGTCCTCTTTATCTTTAATCTGCATCATTTCCACTCCAGCAACCGCGTGCGCCCGCACCCGCAGTACGTCACCAAGATCCATCCTCCGAAAGTCGTGCGGGCTGGCTTCCCAAACAAGATCTGGCAGACCTGGAAGGTCAGCCCCCTCGCTTTTGAACAGCGCGACCTCGATGTGGCGCGGTCGTGGACAAGAAAGAACCCCGACTGGAGATACGAGGTTTTGACCGACGGCAATGACATGCGCTATGTCGAGTGGCACTTTGGCCCCGAGGGCTTCGACCGCCCAGATATCGTGAATTTTTACCGCGAAGTAAAGGCAGCCATCGTCAAGGCCGACCTCCTGCGGTATCTCATCATGTATGCCGAGGGTGGCGTGTACGCCGACATTGACGTCGAGGCGATTCGGCCACTCCAGAAGTTCATTCCGGATCGTTACGATGTCAAAGACATTGACATGATCGTCGGCGTCGAGATTGACGAACCAGACTGGAAAGATCACCCTATACTCGGCCCCAAGTCTCGCTCCTTCTGCCAGTGGACCTTCATGTGTAAACCTCAGCTACCGGTGATGATGAGGCTCGTCGAGCAGATCATGTCGTGGCTCAACGGCGTCGCCAAGGAGCAGGGCGTACCCCTGGCCGAAGTCAAGCTCGACTTCGACCAAATCATCAGCGGCACTGGCCCGTCCGCATTCACAAACGCGATTCTGATGGAAATGGACCTCGCCAAGGACGACCAAAACCAAAAGGTTGATTGGGATCTGTTTCACGACATGAGCGAATCCAGGATCGTCAGCAGGGTTCTCGTCCTGACCGTCGAGGCGTTTGCTGCCGGCCAAGGTCACTCAGACTCGGGCAACCACGACGCCAGAGCCGCTCTCGTGCGGCACCATTACCATGCCTCCAATTGGCCCAGCAGACACCCTCGGTACAGCCACCCGGCGTATGGCGAGGTTGAACACTGCAACTGGAACGACGAGTGCGTGCACAAGTGGGACAGGGATGTTGCTGCCTTCGAGAAGATGTCTGAGGAAGACCAGAAGAGAACAATCGAGGAGAAGGAACGGGAAAAGAAAGAAGAGGAGGACAAGAAGAAGCGCGAGAAGGAGGCAGCTGAGAAGAAGAAGAAGGACGAGGCGGAGGCGGCACGAAAGAAGAAGGAGGAGGAGGAAAAGGCGGCCCAAGAAGCAAAAATCATACTTGGGCCGGTGACGATCGACGGCATCAAGCCCGGCGTAGAACCACCCAAAGCCCCGACGGAGAAGAAGACATGATGACTGCGCCTACTCACGACTTATCTCTCTATCATTCGCATTAACGGAGCCGGAGGCTGTGGTGGTTGTGGTTTTGAGCGGCGCCTACCATTAATAATGAGCCATGTCCTGTCAAGGCCAGTTTGGACGATCATCGACTCTCGGCTGAGACAGACGAAGCACGAACGGGATTGGATGTTGATGGATACTCACCTGTCTGTATATATGCGACCAGGCCAAGTCCGGGCACTTGGCTTGATCATCTGGCGCTGGGCTTGCCGGGACCGCGGGTTGAACCCGTCCCCCGTGCGATCCAGCCCGAGGGTGCTAGATAACGAATACTAATAACATCTTGAACAACTTTCGCGGCGAACATCTGACTGTGGCGGGGGAAGAAGAGCAGAGAGAAGTTGAGACGTTTGGAGTGCAAATAGAGTTGTGGAGACAGCAATCGGTGGAAATGAAAGCTCGGGCTCTTGCAGGAGGCTGAGTCTCAACAGCATTCCTAGCACGCTGCGAAGAACTTGTGCCATAGTGGGACAGGGTCAGCAGACTGTTTCCTGATAGGCCACCCGAACATCTAAATCCCAAATGAAGTTGCCGCGGGAAGGAAGCGAGTCCCTAGGCTTTTTCGATTCCACCGGCACGAATCCTTCAGCAGTCGTTTTCCCCTCTGGATACGAGAACTCTACAAACAGGGATGCCTGTGTGCTCGCCTCACGTGTAACATAATAGCTGCCAGATGGGAGCGAAAGGGGGAAACGGGCCAATTGGGGGCATGACGACAATGCGAGCGCCTGGCCCCTTCGCAATGTCCCTTCAGTCGGAATCAAGACTTCCAAACTCGGGCAGGCGATCTGGATTAGCAGAGATGGGCCTGGATAAAATACAATCGGGCACGTCATCGAGCCCCTAAAGGCGAAAGGGTTTCGCACGATTATCGCCTACTCGTCGGGTGTCGGATCTCGGCTTAGCAGCTTATCTACGACCGATCAATGGCTCACGGAATCAAGAGCGCGGGATAAACAATGCGCTTTGCAGCGCCCAGGCCTCAGGGGGCGTTTCGTCTGCTTGAATGAGCTCTGGCAAGTTTTTGCCGTCAGGAGGTGTCCCGCTGTCGCTGGGTCGCGCATCGTGCCGCGCCATTCTCTTGCCGTGGGTAACGGTATGATCACCATGGGAGGAAAAAGTGCACGCATTCTGCCGGTTTCTCTTGTCCACTGACACATCGCCGCCAGCGACCGCACTGAGCTCGGTATCCCGCGGAGCGAGTCCCCTGTGTGCGCATCGTCGCATGTTGATGGCGATGGGCCAAGCAAGCCCAAGGGCAGATCGGCAGGTAGGCAGCATATAAAGCAATAAAAACATCAAGGGCGCATACCTCTCTCCCTTTCGTGATCTTCCTTTCCAACTGACGTCTTTCACATTCTCTCACCACCGTTCGTTTCTTGTTCGACAGGTTCGACTTTCTTTTTCAACACTCTTTAATAGTAATTCAAACTCAACCGCTTGGACGGCTTCAATTCTTTACCTTCTTTCAACATGCAGACCAAGACATTCATTCTCGCCGCTCTCGCGGCTGTGAGCCAGGCCCGTTTCGGCCAGGAGGGCCTTATCCAGGGCCTCGTCCAAGCTCTCTCCGACTTTGGTACTCCCGGTGCCGCCGGCACTCTGGCCGGTCAGACCCCCGGTGTTCTCCTCGCTGGTGCCAGCGCTTGCGCCAAGGTAAGCCCTCCTACGAAATATCTCTCCCTCCAGTAGGATGCTAACTAAGCGAAACAGCTTGAGCTCGCCGACGATATTGTCGCCCAGCTCGGCGAAGACCCCCAGGTCATCGCCGCGGCCGCTGCCCTCGTCGCCGCCGAGAAGAACTTCAACCCCTCCGCCCAGGCCATCCCCACCATCTGCGACAACGCCGCCCTTCCGGCCACCGAGGCCCTCCGCGGCATCATCCCCCTTGTCGACCCCGCTGTGGCCGGCGCCGATGTCCAGAACGCCAACTCGGCTCAGTCGCTGCAGAACGCATTCCAGGCCAACGGTCTTAGCGTGGGAGAGATCAGCATTGCTCAGGGCTTCGCCAACTTCACTGCCCAGGCTAATTAGATGGTATGGAAGAATGGAGAGGTTGTAATTCGTTTTTGGGTGAGGTGTTGGAGGAGATATTCGCGGGGCCCAAATAAACATGTATCATAGGGCCAGAGTTCGATGTAGACCGCTCGTTAGTTGATGGCAATCTTTAATCTCAATCGTTTTACTCAAAGTATTTTGCCTCTTGGTTGGGGCCCAACTTTCAACTTTGTTATTCAGTGCCCGTGGGATCTCGGAGAATGTCCCTGCCTCTCAAACCAGTTTATATCTTGCTGCTCTACTTACGTCGGCGAACGATGAACGGTCCGCGTATACGAAGGGCCGGGCTAACAGAAAGGACCCCCTCAGCGAGTGCGAGAGATGCCTTCTAACTGTTAAGACAGCCCATGGTTTAGCTATGACAGGCTGTCTCCCATTCTGAAAGGGCCTCGGGCCGTAATGTGGCACATCCAGGCCTTACTGTTCCAGTAGAGAGCTGTGTGAGGATTTCGACAATGTGTTTTCGCACGGAGGAGAGAGACCCTTTCTTTTGGCCCAAGCCTTCGCACCGCATATGAACACACTTTGCCCCCCTAGTTGCAAGTGTCTTGGTCTAGCCCCTCGCATTACGTGTTGCATATCGGAATTCTGGGATTCTACGTAGTCTTAGTGGCGTATCCGAACTCCTTTACGTCAGTTCGCCAATCCCCCCGTTCTCCCCGCTTCGGCGTCTCACTTTTCCATCTCCTGTGCCCTGGATACACCAGCCGCCAAAGAATGGTTTTGTCCGCCAATAGTAGATCCGCATTCTGGGCATCTTGAGAGCTCCATCGCCATCCCGCATTCTCCGATTGCAAACTGTATCAAGGGTTAGCCGGAGTCAATCCACGGTATTGAAGAAGATAGCATACAGAATGTCCATTTTGGCAATTGTACCAATGGCCCGAGTGCGTAGCGATGCCCCTAGGACCACTGAGCATGGCAGACTTGATGGCCCTGATTTCTTCTTCGGTCACGTCTTCGTACCATTCACGTCTCAGCAGCCGCTGAAGATCCTCCAGCTCTCCTCGCAAATCCTTAGCGCTGTCCGTCAAGCCATTGCATAGCGTCAATCCGCGCTCAAGAATTGTCCTGGTCGCACTGACGAGGTGTTCTAGTTTTTTTTGGAATTCTGACCATAGCAGACTGAGCGAGACGACTGAGTTATTGTCACGACCCGTGCGTATCCGATGATGCTTTACACAATGACTCGCATAAGCTTGTTTTCTGTGGCCCGCTGGGTGAGGCTGGCATAGCATTTGAGGAGCGTGCTAACTCGCTCGGGGATGTTGAAGGCTGCCTTTACCGCGGCATCACCCGGGAGTCTCTCCACGACGGCCACTTGGTCCTGGAGAATAGACATTCGGACACTCAGCAGTAGCTGCTGAGCGTGGAGGATGATCTGATTATCAGGGGCTGGAACCGTGATGTGAGTGTTGTCATTGACCGTTAGTCGAGCAAGGCGACTCTCAAGTGGCTGCTTCTCCTTTGCTTTGATGATCGCATCGTGTAGCTTTTTCGACGGTTGCTGTTCAGTGCCCATCCTCGAACAGAACTTGGTGATATTGTCCTCGAGAGTGCGCCACACGGCATAACGCCTGGAGACACTGGCGGAATACTTTGCCCCTCCTCCGGCGACAGCCGCTGTCTTGAATTCGAGATCGTGTTGAGTCAACAGAAATGTGGCTCGAGAATCTCGCAGGGACTGCTCGGCTTCAGCAGCCCGCTTCCTAAAGCCCTCCAGCTCGGCCCCCCCCTGGATTCGGAACTTCTTGGCCGTCTCGTCCATAACAGCCATGTTGACAATGCGATTGAAGCGACGGGTCGCAAACTTTCGGATCGGTTTCTTGCAGTCGGGGCAGCAGGGAACGGCCAGCATCTCAGACGGTTTCGACAGCCCCGTGTACCGCCCTTCTCCATCAGCCTGATAAACCTGGCCCATTGACACCAGCCCATCAACTGACTCGGCTGTGAAGAAATGCCCACAGTCAATGACGACAATAGGGGTCTCGTCAAGATCAATCTCCTTGTACGTCTTGAACTCCAGGAGGTCGACACGGTTATCCTCCCTGTGGCCGCACTCTTGGCAGTATCCCTTCGGGCAAGTCTCGCCGCAAGGCTGGGGCACCGATGCCCACAGTCTAAGGTCATGCTGCACCTCTCGTTGCAAGGTAGTCGGCTACACGGGGCTGCGCAAGGCATGGTGCATGAACCCTGGTGTTCACATGCCCAAGCACACGGCTCTATGCACGGGGCACATGGCTCTCGACGGGCATGAGAGCATCTTGAATGAGGACATCGGATCTTTCGATCTTGTCAACGAAAAGAAAACAACCGCTTGAAATACGTCCAATAGGAGCCAGACTTGACACTCAACTCGCAGCGCTTCTCGCATGGCAGACAGGCCTCTCCAACATGGCATCCCCTCTCACAGCTATGTCCACACGTATCCCTAGGCCTGATGCATCTCTTCCTGCACTTCTGATGCCCTGCAGTCTTCCTCGGAGTTCCGTCTTCTTTCGCGGGTGTGCAATTCCCGCATGTGCCAGGGCATTGGTGCCCACACGCCAGGAGCTCTATACACGGTGCAATGCAAGAATATCCCTTTCCATTGACATCCCTGTAGCACTGTGTCTCGACGACATGGCCACATGCTAACACCTTCTTTTGTACCAGCTCGAGGCATGTGATCTTCTCCTTTTCTTGGGCTCGATAGCAAGCCAGCTTGTCCATGACATGTCCGCAGGGGAGTAGCACATTGTCAACGGGTGTCTGACACAGACCGCATAACTCGCCGCATAGTTTCGGACAAGCGTGGTCGCACGTCACTCTGACGCGGGACAGGGCTGCGGACAGACAAACGCAGCGTGCATGGCATCGGAGTGGCATTTTGTCTGGCATCTATGCCCACAGGCAGACAGCCGTCGATCGCAGGGGATGTGGCACCCACCCTCAGTGCTGTTTCGAAGAAAATCCTCCGGCGTGCCGCACTGAATCGGCGTATCGGGATGTCGGGGGCAACACAAGCTGAACGCCGTGCCAACAGCACCAACAGCGTCAAGCTGCTTGCGAATATCAGCCCACATGGGGACGTTGGTGTATGTGTCTTTGTTACCAATAAGATATAAGCCGTGCTGGGCGCGGGACAGCAGGACGTTGACGCGGTTGTTGGTGCGGAGGAAGCCGACTTTGCGGGACTCGTTGCTGCGAACGAGGGAGACAATGACAACCCGGGGCTTCGCGCATATTGCGGCGGAAGGAGGATGCGATCATCTGGGGTCACTCGTCGTTACGTGACAATCCATTCCTGGAACGGTAGGTCCCCGACACCCATCATACGCTGAAGGTTGCCGGAATGAGTCCTGGGAGGTCAACCAAGATGCCATGGATCTTGCCCTGGTAGATCTTGATCAGCCATTGCAGGTCTGTCTGAGAGTTGCTCGCCAGCTTGGCACCAATTGTTGGTTTGTGATGAGACTTGGAGGTCAGGCATGGCCCTCGGTCCTTGGAAGAGTCTGTGGACTTGTCGGTGACGATGAGTAAAAATGGAACAGGCCTATCACCATCGAGACACACAAGTGATACCAAACCTCCTGGCTCCAGTCTTTTGCAGTTTTCCCACCATTGCTTCTGCTCGGTCTTTGATTTTGTGTTGAGCTGCGTAGGAGAGGTGAAGGAGACATGAGCCTCAAAACCCCGCCTGCCGTCGACGGCAATATGAGCCATGGACGCTTCCTTGTAGATGTGCGCATTGAGGCTCTTGCTTTGGGACTTCAGTAGAGGGATTTGCTGTTGAAGGGATAACATCAGAGTTCCCAATGTGTCTTTGAGGGGGCCTAGGATGTCGTGCCGAAGGAGTCGGAAATGAATGTCGAGGTACCGTTGAACGGGGTCATCAAGGAAGTGTGGTTGACGGCAATCGGTGGAGAGGAGGTATTCGAGTTCGCCGTGGGAAATCTCGCCCGGTGTGGGCAAGATGCTAATCTGAGAGATGTCTCGATGGTCGTTATCGTGACGGCCGGCGGGAAATGGGATGTCGTGTGGGAAAACATGACCGCCGAGATAGACGTTTGCCCCTTGCTCATACTGGTTGGTTTCTTTGACGAGACGGTCGCTTGAGAGGTCAGCAATTCTTTGAAGACGAGCAAGGCGATCAGTGTGTCTCTGAAGGTCCTGTGAGGCCGGGGTGCCAAGCAACGCAAGCACTTCGTCAAACCGGTCGAGAAGAGCGGAAAGGTCGGGGTGGAGCGACGCTCGTTTCTCTCGGCATAGGAGCTCGTACATGGTATCGAGCATTCCTCCGAAGCACAGAGACGTCATCTCAAGGCCTTGGGTGCATGTGTCGTGTTTGGCAAGCAAGAACCCATCACAGACCCGAGTGAAGAAAGAGATAGCGCGGACCCCGTTGGCGCCGCTGACGATGTTGTACACGGTTCCCAAATACGTCTCAACCGACAAGCAGTCTAGGATGGATGGGTCGGTGATGACACTAAGGAAGTCTTGGATGCCCTGAAAGCTTCCCAGCCTTTGGAGATTTGGTTTGATGCGCATTGTTGCGTGGAGCAGCCGACTTCCGTAGGCGTTCATGCTGTCGGACTCGACCCGATCGACGAGGTCTTGCACAAGGCGTTGATGCCACTCGCGACCGTTCCCGTTGAGTACACACACTGCTTGGGCCCATGGTTGCAAGACAAGATCCGGGCTAGTGGTGGCATGAAACGAGGATCCAGCGTCTCTCAAAGAGGATTTCCATCGATAATACTGGTCTCCCTCCTCGTCTTGATCAGGGGTACTGACGATTTCCGTTTGGCGCTGCCGGGTTCGCTCCGGTCGGCCGGTTCGCCCAGGCCGATCGGTTGAGTCGTGGGAGAATTTGCATCCCGAACTGAATCGACAAGTACCATGTTCGAAGAAGAATCGGCATGGGCCGGTCGATGATCTAGGTTGGAAGCCCCCGCGACCACCTCGTCCACGAGGCGCTCCACGGTATGTCGAGCCTGATTCCCGCCAGTACCCGGTGCGTCCAGAAGATATGACTTGGGATTGTCAGATCTGCGCAACGAGGGAAGTTTGAGTAAGCCGAAAACGAGAAGTTGGGGTCGATGGAAAGAAGATATGAAGAAGGACAAACAGTAAACCCCAGAGCGTCGAGGTTACTCTTCAGCTCCCGTGCCAGCCCCCATAGTCGTCCGTTTGCCTACCTACCAAATTGGCCGGGTGACGGCTACATGTGGTGAGCCGCGTTGAGGCCTACAGCCCGTCCGCTCATCGAATAAACATCACCACATCCGAAGCAAGCAAACAACACTTCGCCCATCATAGAATTTACCCTAGAAGAGCTGCGACCCCGCTCCGTGTTTGTGGCCTGAGATAACAAACGGACGACACGGATCGCAGCCACCTCGATCGCCACTCGCGCCCTATTTGACACCCCTCCAGTCCCGGTTGGGCCATGACACATAGCAGACTGGATTCGATGGAATTGGTGGGGCTCCGACTGTGTGGTTGTACTGCTTTTTTTTTGCTAGAGCGACAGCATTGTGGCCGTGTATGGTGGTAACGTTCCTGCGGACTATCATTTGGTCTAGAAACATGGTTCCGAGCGTACTCGGGGGAAGGAGCTACAGATCAGTTCCCCCTCGATTTGATGGAAGACAACTGGACGCACACTCTTTACGTCAGCCACAGACGGGCCTTTTAGCACCCAATGTCCACTCAGGGTCCCAAGGTAAAAGGTACCTACCTACCTAGGTACCTAATGAAGCTGCAGCCACGCCAATAGTGGCGAGCCTCAAAACAAACTCACGCTCAAGCCCAACCCCTAGCCCCACCTCCGCTTCAACCCGGCCAATTAGACTAAGCACTCCTCATCTTCTACTGCACCTCCCTTAAAGAGCCTGAGCACCTCTTAGGTATCTACCATGTGACTCTGGGTGGAGGGAAGAGAGGATATCGAGTAGTGTGTCCCAAATGTTCCCTTCCTGATTGAAAAGTTGCCATTTGAATCTGCACCACCTTCAGGCACTTCGAATCAACGACCTGTCCATTTGTATCGTCGGCCACTGGCGTATCACCACCTAGTCTCGCGCCGAGCCGAGGAAATGCGCTTCACACACACAACCTGGATACGGTATTTGCTCGTGCCGCCGTCGATACGAAGGCTTAGGCCAAAAGAAAGGGTCTCTTATCTTCGTGTGAAAATGCGTTCTTGGGATCCTCACACAATCTTATTCTGGGACGGTAAGGCCTTAGCTTATCACATCACAGGTCTTTCCAACATGTAGGAAGGCCTTTCAGCATTAATGTAGGTGTTTTCAGAATGGAGACGGCCTGTACTAACGACAGCTATGGGCGGTCTTTGCAGGAAGACGACATTTTCGCACTAGCTAAGAGGACCCTTTCTTTTGGCCCGAGCCTTCGTAGTACCGACATCCTCAACAGACTAATTGCGAGCTGACACATGAAAGAATAAAGATATACACAGCCGATACCCATGAGGAAGATGACTCATATTTTATTTGTCAAAGGTGGTAAAGACAGTCTGAGCCGAATCCGGCTTCATCCTTGCTGTTGTCATTCCGCCAGCCAAACCGACAGAAAATACCGGGACGTCGTCAAGCTCTAGCCAAAGCTTAGGAGTGAGAGACTGACACTTCTTGATGCTCAATTAAAGTTCCATTTCTGTATGTTTAGGCCCCATCCTTGGAAGCGTTGAAGGATTCGGCGCATATGTAGGTACATGCATGGAAACGGGCCGTCTGTGAAAGGCCCTCATTTAGGAGATCAATTCTCAAGTTAGGTACCAACACGAAGGTGCCTGGCCCCTGTATTCGCATAAATGTCCTTATGTGTAACCTTATGTTCTGCCAACAACACCCGTCAATCTTCACTCCTTCAACCTCTGAGTTAATATCTGAGTTTGTAGTACGCTGCGTTAGAGACGATGTTAAGGTAGTAGCGTTGATGCGTCCACAGTGTCAGGGCTGAAGTGCAGTCTTGATGCTACCAACTGCGCAAAAGACGGAAGCGGAGCAAGACGCAGCCACGAAATAAAGCTGTCGTGAAAGCTGCTGGCTGGATGAGAGCCCTTTCCAGTTCCCTACATGGCCAATTGGGCATCCAAGTTAAGGGGCTAGATACCTAGTTGTTTATGCGCGACCTTTTGGTCCTTTTCAACCTTCGTAGGATCCGAGACCCGAGCGGCTCGATACCGCAGACGCATATCGTGTGTAATCTCATGCTGTATCAATAATCAGAGGGGATTGACTATTTAATCCCACCAAGGCCTATTTAGAGTCAATTGTCTGGTTCGCGAGGTGTTCACCATGCTCAATAGCGTCGCGGCAATCGGCACCGGAAATGCGCTTCTATCCGGGCACCTCGGGCACTAGAAGATGTATACAGTAGAACACGCGAGACTGGGAAGGACACGGCAAATGACTGACAGATGAGGCCCTCCAGCCGAGTTCGTTCATGACTGAAAGTGTCTGCCAAGATGTGTTGGTAGCGAAAGGCCTGTATCTTTGCTCTGCATTGTCACCGCCGTAGCGTAGTAGTCACTTCTATAATATAGTGGGAAGGAGTGATGGAAACCAAACGCCATCGTCGCCCGAGGAAACCGCGCCAAGGAAATTACCGACGAGCAACGATCGCCGCAGATACTGCCACCTCTCGTCACTGGCATCGCAGTGGTTCTGGCCCGACTCAAGTCTCGTCCTAAAACTGCATACCCCGCCTGTTAGGTATTGGCTCCATGGTATTGGTTCTAAAACTATGAAAATATGTCATACCGCCACGAGTCTAAGTGCCCTTGCAAGCGCCCCGTCTAATATAAGAACGCCAAAGTTCATATGTCGGTGCGTATAGAATACGCGATATCGCTCCTCCCCGAACATGAAAGGCTAACCCTGGCCGCTATACCATCTAAATATGCACCAACACCATGCAGCCAGCACAACTCCCTATGTTATTTAAGAAACGCGCCATACACCGAAACCTCCATCCCTCGACTCATATCAAACAACACGCTTCGAACTTGCCGCACCTGACTTCCCGCCCGACCACCCACGAAGCCGCCCCGTAAGTTTTCTTAACCCAGATTTGGACCCCAACTCTGCCACACCTCTGTGACCGTGATAAGGAGGCCCGTGTAGGAATTTCGGATCCTTGGGTGGCACTGGCGGTGGCCTCTCATCGCTATCCGTCATGCTGCTGGATTTTGTTCTTTGGGGACTTGAAGATTTTGTTTGCGAGTTTTCGGAGGCCGCGGTGCTCGTGGTGGCTGTTGGGGTTGCTAGCGACTCGATGAAGATGGACTCGCCTCGGCGTCGGGTGGTGCGTAATGGCGTTGGGGATTGGGTCCATACTGGTTGGGAGGGGATGTCTAAGCGTAGTTTTGCCTGGCTGTTTTGGGGTTTTATT
>Ga0247780_1000059_pt1 | contig 97087 bp, 91 predicted proteins | sample UWRJL079202R5_FD_179927 | JGI IMG/M metagenome (GOLD analysis project Ga0247780, IMG submission 179927) | Plant litter microbial communities from Arlington Agricultural Research Station in Wisconsin, United States - UWRJ-L079-202R-5 | ecosystem: Environmental > Terrestrial > Plant litter >...
TGACACAAACTCCATTTCATCAGACAGGAATGCGAATTCATCATCGAGGCCGTCAGAACCTTGCGACAGTATCTCCTCGGGGATGCAATCTGGGTCGAAATAAGAGAGCACATTGAGAAGACGTGTCGAGTCTTCAGTTAGCTTCTTGAAAGACACATCCCACACAGTGCTCAGGGTGTGCTCATAGTCACTTCCAGCTATCTTCCGTGAGTCGATCTTGGAGGAATATTTGTCGTACAGGGGCAAGAAGTCTTGGAGTGATAGTTTCCGCTGAGTTACGAAGCCACCAATCTGAGTCAGTGCCAGGGGCAATCCGCCAAAGGCGCGGCTGATGGCGGTGGCATGTTGAGTGTCAGACGGTGAGGGATTTTCCGATCCGATCGCTTTGAGAAGCATTTTGCTGCCAGCGTCTTCGGTCAATGCGGTGACTTGAATTTGCTGAGTAGCCAGGGCTGTTGCGATGGTTGAGTCTCGGGTGGTCACCAACACTGAGCTCCGTCTCGAGCCTGTCTGTACAGTTTTCAAAGCCGCAAGGTCATCAGAGTTGTCGAAGACAATCAAACATGCCGTCTCTGTGTTTATTTGGTCAGCAAAATAAAACAGATAAAACCAAATGACCGGCTTACTTGTGGTACGGAGCCAGTTCTTTACCGCCCATATGGCAGCAGCAGCGTCCTTTGCCTCTTCTCTTGCCTCTGATAGTCCAAGACCCTCGGCGATGGTACAAAAGCTTTGGCCTATGGTAATACCATTGTCCGCTGCAACCCACAGAATGGCGTCAAAATCTTCCAAGTGTTGGTACGCGTACTGGACTGCAATCTGGGTTTTGCCGACACCACCCATGCCAAACAAGGCGACCGACTTAGTCAGTGACAGAGAAGCATCCCAGTTGAGGGTGCTGTGTATCGTGTCCAGGATATCCCGGCGATCGCTAAACTTTGGATTCAGGGAGAAAGGGATGTTGTTGTAGCGGACGGGCTGTTGCTGCTGCTCCTTTTCCTTGTCCATTTTAATCGCCCCCAGCAGCTGCAAGACTTCGTGGTACCGACTTTCGTCCTTCCGCATCCGAATCATATCGACCTCGCCCTCGATATGGGAGGACATACGCTTGATGCGCATGAGAGTACGAGAGAAGTCGCTTTGAAATGTCTGCCATGCATTCTTCCGCAGAACCAGATGAGGGTTGCTGCGAAGGAAGTGGATGGTTCTGGCATAGAAGCAGATGATCTCAGAGTACACATCCACCAACTCCAGATTAAGTTCGCGGTCCAGAGGGAGAGATTCCTCGTAAACCTGGAAACGCGGCAGGGTCAAACTCAGCTCCTCGAGCATGTCGAGCACATCCTTAAGTGTCTCGGCGGCCGAAGATGCCTGGTCTAGGATGAGTCGGATACTTCCCCAGACGGTCGCTGTCAATGTCGCATCGGCCCCAAAACATAACGCCAGGACAGCGGAGAAGTCATCGACAAACTTGAGTCTTGGGGCAAGGCGATGAAGGAAAAGGAGGCCGGAGTAGTCCCCAGAAGCTGGAAATCGGACAGACGACAAAGATCCGATGAGACCCTGGAGAGAGTGGATTTTGAGGATTGTGTCATAATCCTCGGGGCCCTGGAGTTCCTCCCGGTACCTCTCCAGCGCTTGGTGCCACAAGGGACTCAGGGTTCGGCTAGACCTAGAGGCAAACATTGGTCAGCAAGTCGAGCATCCAGCCTTAAACAACAATTCAATGCCCTACCTCACCATTTCCCTCCGATCATACGTGGATTTCGCAGAGCGCTGGAACCAGGCGCGTTGCCAAACTGAATGTCGGCGCCTTCAATTCAGAAGCGGGGTAAGTTATTTTTAAGCCCTCAGATGTAAGTCCATTTTTACATGGATATTCGCTACTTGCTTATCTGTGTATGTTCGGGTCATGCAATGCCCAGGAAGAGTGGCGACTCGAAGGGTGCTCAGGTGGGTTGCACAGCAGGGCCAGCGACTGCTTGTCCAATCACACCCAGGCGTTTATTTCGTGGAACGCCGACTGGGTTGCGCAGCCAACAAATGAGCTGCGGGGAAGCACCTTCCGCGGCACTGAGGCGCTTGGGAGCACAACATAAATGTTTTGACTGAAGAAGGCGCCCAAGACGCCTCGGCCTCGTTTCCGACCCTTTCCAATTTCGCGGGTCCGTTATAGATATCTGAGCAATCCCCGGTGCACACACAAATCACGAAGCCAGTCGACGGCCAGAACTGCTGCAGGAGCGCCTGCTTGCGTCTGTTTGCCACTGCCATTCGCCCTTCAAAATGGCGGGTGATGCGACCTTCGGTAAGTCTCGCCTTCATCCGCAATCCAAGGTACGAAATGGAGTGAAAAGGCTTATCTGTCGAACTCAATCTAGAAATAGGCTCCCTCGTTCGCTCGACGACGACTCGAACTGCCGTTGTAGCCGTCCAAACGGTTCTAGACCCGATCCTCGATGCGCTCCCGTGGTATCGATGGTGGGTGCTCCAACAATTCGGCGCCCAGCCACAGCGACCGCTTCTCTGTCTCCCAGCAAACAATGACTCCGACGACACGAGCGGGTCCGACTCTACCGACCCCTTTATGCTTGTGTGGAACCAAGCACGAGAGCTTGTCCTAGCCCCCGGGCCTAAGTCCGTCGATAGTATTACAAACTCCATCCTCGAGCTCGGTCTCGTGTTGCCCCAAACCAACTACGAAGCGACGCAGTCCATCAAAGACCTCGTTTTCGCTATTCTTGGGTGGCAGACGATGCTGTACAAACCCGACTTTGTCTCTCCGCAGGCCCAAGTGCCGGGGTGCTTCAATATTCTCGATGAGATGGACGGATATCACGGCGAGTCTCGAGCTTGTTTGACCCAAGCTGCCGCGTATTCGAGCAAGAAACCGCTGCCCGAATTTCTCCTCGGCTTCGGCATGATGCTGCCGCCGCCCAACTATAGTGCCTTCTCCAACGATAGCGACGAGCAAAAGTACTTTGCCGAGTACAAAACAATCTCACCCAAGGAGATGAACGCCCATGTGCTTAAAAATATCGGCCGGCTGAGTTTCCGGTGGGTGGACTCGCTTTCCTGCCACCTGGAGATGGACAAGCGTTCCGGGACCGTGTTCCTCTATCGATACCCCTCCTTCTGTGTGTACCATCTTCGCCACCGACAAGTCCCACGAGGGAAGAACGAGAGCAAATTGGAGAGTGACACCAGTGGCACGCAGGCATGTGTCCTACACTGCTGCGCCTTTGAGACGCGCAGCTCCGTACCATGGGCAGACCAAGAGGACGTGGCCAAGCTGTTGCAACAGGTTCTGCTTTCCTACCGCTTGCTCTTCGGGCAGGACAAGCGGTCACGGGAGGTGTTCCAAGGTCTGAGACCGTTTGCGCGAATCGCCGCGGAGGGTCATGACCCATTCCTCGCACAGTTGTGCAATCGGAAGCGCCCTCCCGACTGCGGGATTGAGCTCGGGGAGCGGGACGAATACGATTTAATCGACGACTTTCCCCATTTCCGGAGCAAGTTGGTGCGACTGAGCAGCTATGCGTCAAGCAAAAAGCCCCAGTCAATTCTGCAGCTCTGGGCGGACCGGCGCAACTCGCCAGCGTGGCTGGCCTTTTGGAGTGTTCTCATATTCGGATCCATTGGCATTTTCCTAGGGCTCGTACAGACGGTATTTCAGATCCTCCAGTACGTCGACGGCGTCAAACATCCTGACAAGGACTGAGACGACTCAGCAGCCATCAAGGCTGTCAGCGAATAACGGAAGAAAAAAGAAAAAGAACCCAGTCATGGCATGGAACCCCTCACAACCCTCTTTCCGCCCAGCTTTGGATCACGCCCTCAACAGTCGGCTCGTACTCCCTGAGCACGACCGTATCGCCATCGAAAAAGGTATTAGCCTGCGCAAAAACCAGGGGCGGTGGCTTTGTCGCCAGCACCGTTTTCCGCCACTCCACATACTCGCCATCGACTTTGGAAAGCTCCTTGTAGTAGGCCCGACAGCCTTCCACGTCAGCGGTACATCGGAACATGTGCAGGTGTAGAAGCATTTTGCCCAGGGCTGGCTTTCCATGTGTCATGATTTTGGCCTTGTCGACCCGCACGGTCAGGCTCTGCCTCGCCTGGTCGTGAGAGACGGTGACGCAGCCATCGCCGTCGAGAAGAAGGGATTTGAGGATGGTGAAGTGGGCCTATTCATGAAATGGAAGTCAGTTCTCCGGGCTTGGGTACCCATTCACATTCCCGAACACACTGACCCGGCTGTGGGCTTGGCCCCATTTCTGTCAAGAACTTGTTAGTCAGCGCACTTTTGGATAGCAGCGAGATAGCAGTGGGACTCACTCCTGTGTCAACATTGAAGTTTGACAGCCCTCGTAATCCGTCCACGCCAAGCTGTTGATATACGTTGTACGTCACTGGACCTGATGGTAAGCAACTACTTCAGCTTCTTCGGCAGGGCAATGAACACACAGTCCGCGGCGCTAATCTCGGTCGTCTCATTGAAGCCAAACAACTCAAGCAGCTCAACATCGTCCATCAGATAGGCTCCGACAAGCTCGGCTCTGCACTCGTCAACAGTAGTAGCGAGCTCTTCAAACTGACCAGTCCAGGTCTGGCCGGGTCGGTACCACGATGCAATGGGCTGGCCGGTAATGGGATGGATAGGGGGGTTGTCGATGTCAAAGTTGTATTTTCCTGCTTCGGTCTCGACCATCATTCGCCCGGTGCCGTGGCCGAGGAGCTCGTGTAGAACGACCCACCAGTAGTAGGCGGGGAATTTGCATCTTTTAAACTCGTCGGCTTCGGAAGAGTCGATGAAGGGGTACTGCTTGGCTTGGCTTTCGATCATCATCCTGTTGGAGATGATGACGTTCTTGAAGCCCTCTTCTTGGCGAATATCGTTGTACTGTATGAAGTATCAGCATAGGTAAAGAATGGCTGTCATCCTACCTTGACTGGGGCCTCACGTTTGGGAGGTTGATACCTGGAAAGATGATGCTTGAGCAATACGCCAGAGCTATCAAACTGTTAGCAGCAACCCAGTCCCCGTACGACCAGAAGTGTTACATACTGTGGATACTCGAGAAATCCGGCGGCTCGAACAAGTTCTTCTCAAACGGTCCCTTTCCATCGTTCTCTGACGTCGCCCAAGGTAGTCGACGGATGAATGTTGCTGAGTTATCAACCAACTTAGCCAGCAGTGCGGTCTCTGAGTCGTCGGCGATGGCTACCAGGCCTTCAAACTCAGACCGGGTCCCGTGCGGATCGCGGTACGGCTCCACGAACCCAAAGATGTTTTCGACCCTTGGCGCCCTGTCTTGAGCCCAGATGCGCAGCGAGTCACGGTAGGTGTCCAGACTGCCTGTCCGAAAACTCTCAATGTAGGTGCGCAGAAAGTCTCGTTGCCTGTCGTTGGCGGCGTACTTCGCCGCTTCGGTGAGCTCGGCGCACACACGCTCAAGGTGAAGCGAGTGGTCTCCGCGTATCAATTTTACAATGCCGTTTCCATGCGGGAGAGGGAAGCTTTGGTTGAGATCACTATGATCAACCGACGCGAGAATAACCTCAAAGTCGATACCGTTGTCTGCTTTGCGGATCCTGGTATTCTCGGGGAAAATCGTATTCTGCTCGAGGACCTTCGACACCATCTGCACATCCTGCTCGGTGATATCAGAGCCCAGGTAGTATGCGCTTTGGGTGATTTCGCTGGGATAGCCGAGGGCATGCGGCGGAAGGGACTTGATGGCTGATGATATGCCTTCGAAGAGTTCGGTGAGGCTTGATGACTTGGCTGCAAGACCCTCGAGGAATTCAATGCTCACATCGGGCACAAATTTTTGGTCGCCAGAGCCCTGGTGGGTGGATGAGGATGCCTAGTCAGCGGAATCTCATGTCAGCTCGGCAATAATTCGGGGCGTACAAAGTAGTTCCCAATATTGGATAGAAACGTCGCAGCGTATGTCAAGAAGCGACCAAGGTCCTCCCTGCCAATGTCAGAGCCAACCAGAGACTCCCAGTCCCCTGTGCAGGCTCGATGGAGTTCAAGGATAAAGTCAAAGATCCCCGGCGATTCTAGAGATACTTGCTCCAAAACAATTCTTGCCCCGGACCAAGCCGCGCTGTAGGACTGTCAGGCACATAAACAGGCCAAAGTGACAAGGTATGGAACTGTACCGAGCCATGTGATGCGCGTATTTTTTCTCCGTTTCCGTCAAGCCCTGGAACTGCGACCCCACCTCCAATCGGAAAACTTGGACATTGCGAACAACTGCCATGATGGATGGCGATGAATGAGGTTCAGCGGCGGCTTAATAGCGTGCCGGGCGTCAGTGGCTGCCCGTGATTTGGGGGAGCCACATCAAGATGTGGAGGGGAGGTGTTTTGAAAAGTCGAGGTTGAAGGTGCGTTTGCTTCCCCGCCTTCGTACTATGCACTTTCTCCAATATGGAGGTGTGAGAAGTCACGTGCGTGGACAGTGCCAACCCAGCTCTGATAAGGATTGGCACTGTCAACGTGAAATGACACATTTAAAAGGCACTACCACTTTCTGATGAGGCTGTCTATTGGCACATGATTTTAACCACTTCCTTTCCCCGATTTGCTAAAGCAAAACTCTTATCCTAATAGGTGTTGGAAGCGCGGCACTCTGGATTTTGTGGAATCGAAGGGGTTGCAACTGCGTGATGCTCTTCCTCGTGTTCACTGATCCTCTGGCTCTGGCTGGAAGCCAGAGGCTTCTTTATAGACTATTCTGCAGGATTCAGGCTTCGTCACTCTGGTGGCTGAGGCTCACTGGCGTACTGGCAGTGCCAGGTATCCAGTCAGCTCCGCTGACTAGATGCCCAGGGCCTCTGAACCCCCTTCTTTCTGACAATAGGCCTTCCTTGCGTTAGGAAAGAGCATCTTTGTATTATACTAGACTTTTCTTCTATAATAGGAGGCCTTATTCTTATTATAATACGTGTTATGTGCAACGAATCTAGGTGCACAAAATTTCCTTTTTCATAACTTGAGCACGTGACGTTGCTTACCCTGCTATGTAGCTTGGTAGCGTAGAGAAGAAGTTCTTTCCCGCCGCGGCAATGATAAGAGATAAGGAAGGCGCCAGTCTTCTGGTAACCCGCACTGCGCGCTAGGTGGCCAAGACACACGCACCCCACATCTAAGTCGCGGGGGGGAACCCCCTGAATCCAGTGGGGCTACTGCCCCACAGAATCAACTAGAACATCACAGTGGCCACGTCAGCCACTACGTCAACAGAACCACGTAGAATGGTTCAGAACCGTACTATTCCAATATGGTATTAATTAGTTCCACTTTACAGAAGGCTCTGGAATTCTTCCAGAGCCTCCCACAGCCTATAACAGGCCCTCTCCTCTCCTGTATCTAATTCTAGTTAAGCAAGCAATTCCACTCCATTCTAGTCATTGTACAAGGCACTGCCTTTTGGATCCTCGTGTTTCCAGCGTTAATATTCGCTGCAACACCCTTATTTACAGTGGCACTGCCTTGTAATTCAGGCCTTCGTTTGCTTCTTACAGTGCCTACGGCACTGTAGTACGGCTTGGACCAGTACTGCACTTCTTCCTCTGAGTCACAGCCGCTGTACTACAGCCCTGTGGGTTCCTGAAGTTTAACAGCTTACTAAAGCACCTGCTACCTTTTAAAGATATATTAACAGCATACTCTAAGAGTACCTTAATAAGTTCTGTTAGCTTATATTCATGATGTCTTAATTTACTTAAGTGGCTCTCTCTCCAATTACAGGAAGAAAGTTTAGATAATTTTAAAGAGGTTATAAAAGGCTTGGTTACAGGTCAATATTAATAAGTGTGAATTTAAGACTTAAACCGTTAAATACCTTAGATTTATTATAGAAGCTAGGAAATATATCTATATTAACCCTGAGAAGATTAAAGCTATAGCCTAATATGAGTGCCCTTATACAATTAAAGGAGTGTAGAGCTTTATTAAGTTTACTAATTACTATTAAGTGTTTATACCTAGGTTCTTAGAAGTAGCCTGCCCCTTAATAGCTTTAACGAAAAAGGGAGTTACTTTTAACTAGACTTCCTAATGTAATAAAGCCTTTAAAGCCCTTAAGGCTCTTCTTATCAGCGTCTTATTATTAGCGTAGTGGGATCTGGACTAGAAGATAGTGGTGGAAACGGATTTATCTAGCTATACAATTAGTGAAGCCCTTTTGCAATATAATGATGAAGGAGTCTTACAACCTGTTATATTTTATTTTAAGAAAAACAGTTCTATAAAAGCTAATTACCTAATTTACGATAAGGAGATCTTAACTATAATCTAGTGCTTAGAGAAGTGGGATACTGAACTTTAAAGCATACTGTAATTTAAGATCTGGACTGACTATAAGAACTTTAAGTACTTTTAGAAGAAACGACAGTTAATTAAGTGATAAGTGCAGTAGGCTAAGCTCCTAGCCCGTTACAACATTGTATTAAAGTATAAGCTTAGAAAAGACTTAGTGGTTTTAGATGCTTTGTTAAGGAGGGAGCAGGACATGCCGTTAATAAGCTAGGATAATTAACTTGCTGGCAGGTGCTTTTAATTACTGAAACCTGTGAAAGGAAGGGCCCTAAAAATCAACCGCCTTGCTCTAATCAGATTAAGACTTGTAATGAGGATTAACGCTGGCTTTATAAAGGGTGGGGACTAAGATTACAAGTTAGACGACTCTGCAGACAGGTCAAACCCCCTAGTTAACCCCTTTTCTAACGAGCCTTTAAGGAGCCTGTAGAACTAAGGATTGGAGGCTAACAACTAATACTAGTTAATTAGGCAGATAGTCTATAAGGGAGTGTACTAGTTACTATTATAATAGGTGTTACCGATATTAATCTTTAAATATTCTATTAATCAGGGCTAACGCCTTTATTAGAGGGAAGATATAGCTTCTCCACTATAAACCTTTACATATTAAGGTTATTTAAGAGACGTATAATTTAGCACTGGCTAGTTACCCCGGAAGAGATATAATAAAGACCTTTATTAGCTGGAACTTCACGTAGCTAGGTTTAAGTTAGGAAGTAAGGTTTTTCTTAATAAATTGTAATATGTGTAGCAGAATAGCAGTATAATAAGAGAAGTGTAAAGGGCTATTAAAACCTTTACTTATCCCTAATTAGATGTGGGTAGAGATATCTATTAACTTTATAACAGGCTTACCCTTATTAGAGCTTGATTAGGTAACTAATATTATAGTAATTACGGATTAGCTGTTTAAAGATGTGATTTTTAAATTTATAATAACTATTACCTCTCAAGTAGTAACATATAGACTCCTTTATTGCTTTATCTAACACTACGGTTTACTAACTGCTATTATTTTAGACAGAGGCCTTTAGTTTATAAGTTACATATCGGCTAAAGTGTGTGAACTCCTTAGGATTATACGACGACTGTTAATAGTAAACTATCTAAAGACAGATAGGGCTACAGAGTGGATAAATTAAGTGCTAGAGGAATACCTACACTCTTATACAAATGTATTAGTAAGATAACTAAGCTACACTACTCTTAATAGCTAAATTAGCAATCTGTAATAAAGATATTGGATTAATAAGCATTAGCCCGTTCTTCTCCTCTTATAGATATAATATAAACCTCTAACTTAATTGAAATAAATAAACCTTTAAGAATAACTGGCTAGTTACCTATTATTAAAGGGGAAGCATTTATTACTAGGTCTTATAGAAATAGTATAAGTAGTAATAGCTATTGTATAAGAGCGTTAAGAAGAATATGTTAACAATTTACATTAAGTAGCTAAGCAGTTTTATATAAGGGATAAGGTGTAGCTACGTTTAAGTATATTAAAACAGAGAGGCTATTTAAGAAACTTAACTAGTGGAACGTTAAATATATAGTTACAGAGCTAGTTAGTTCGCACGTATACTGCTTAAATCTGCTGCTTAGTATATATAACGTCTTTTACGTTATGTTACTGAAAAGAGCTACCAAGGACCTCTTATTATTATAATAATAAGATAACACTTAACCTCCTGCTGTAATTAAAGGTAACGATAGTGATAAAGGAGATAGGGATAAAGAATGGCAGGTAAAGGAGATTCTGAAGGCTAAGGAAGTTAAGGGGAAGATAAAGCTTTTAGTAAAGTGGTCGGGGTATGCTAAACCTATATAGAAGCCTTTACCATCACAGCAAAAAGGGTTGCTTGTGCCTCTGCTGGCCTGCAAGCTCTGGCTTGCTTGATTTTGTCGCCTACTGGACGCGGCACACGTCTAATTCTCAGCATCACTAGGACTTGAAGGATTAAGAGACCCAGGGGTCTCCGCTTCTCTGATCTGCCCAGAACATTCGGCGATGCCGTACGGACGGCACGGGGTTGAGCGCGGTACCTGTAGATCGACTCGCTATGCATCCTCTAGAACTTGCCCGAGGATGTGGCAGAGGGGATAGCGAGAATGCATAAGGTACCGTCCTAGCTGTTGTGGACGGGAGGGATTCGCAACCACGGCGATGATTCCATTGATTGGACCTCGGAGCAGCATGGGGCTAATTCTATGTGCCCAGTGAAGGACTTTCAGGATGACATATCGAATCAATCGCTTCCATCAATACAGGACGGGTATAGCGAATTCGGCGGTAAGACGCAGTCTTGCTTAGAGGCAACTCCACGCCACAAGGGTTTTTGCAATGGTACGTTGTTGCAGGGCCAAGCTCTGAGAAACAAGAAATTCGGGAACAGATCGCATAGTGGTGGGAGGACTTTGGGTGAGAGTTATCACTTCGATGTGGATCTCTCGGAATTCGTTGTCAGTGATTACGAGTTTCTGCAGCTCTTGGTCTTGGTCCACCACTCGTAGACTAACACGAGTACCGATTTGTGGGCCAGGGAGACTTCACTAAGACATAGGTCATCATTCTGCTCAAGAAACTTGAACAAAACGTATTAGTCACTGGAAATAGGCCAGTGCTATCTGGCCCAAAACTTGTCCCTGTGAGGCTTTACGAACAAAGCAAAAGAACGCAAATCGCAAAAAAGTAACAGGAAACAATCTATTCTGGTGTGTGTTGGTGACAAAAGAAGTGCAGTGCGCAAGAGAAAGGCGCAGGCCCTCTGCTAACTAAGTTTGGTGGGGTGAACCCAAGGAGAGCCCCACTTCCATGTGGGAGTTACTCTCCACGGTCCCTTATCGTGCAAAGTTGACGGTTTTCTAGTATGGTGAGCCGGGGGCAAGTAAGGATAAGCCGAGGGTGAAGCGAGCCTGATTTTAGCCTAACCGTCTTCGGATGAGGCTCGTTTCTTTTAGCGACCGACTACCTGAGTAGTTAGCATATAACGGCATCTGGGACTGCACACTATGGCCGGAAAGCAGGTTCGTTCAGATGTATTCCGGTACTGGTTAAGTGAAACCGAACAGAACAGAGAGAAGCATATAAAGCAATGTGTCAGATTTTGGATTCTACGTGATATAACTTCTTTTAGCTGCCTAGTTAGAGATGGCCGATAGCTCTTGAGGTGCAGTGTGTGGGTACTGATCCGCGTGGTAGGTTCACGGAGCATTAGAAAGTTAAAGTGAATGATTAATATCTTTTATCCTGCCAGAGCAAAGTTGTGACAATGTCGCCGTGGAGGTAAGTAGCACGACGATTAGCAACGGGATGCGAGATGGAATTAGTCGCAAATCCTAAGTAGGGGTGAATGCGCTGGGGCTGAGCCAAGGAAAGTCCAAGGAAACGCCCCGGCCATAGTTGCCGTGACTACAAATGCGGCAGTATGGTTGTTGTCACAAGAACGGATGGCTTGTGGGGCATAGAAAGTGAGGTTATTCACAACTGTCACAGCGAGCAAGGTGAGCCAAACTGGTGGGTTGCGAGCAGTTAAATTTCGCTGCGGGGCCAAAACCCGAAGACCTCTGGCCGTGGTGATACATCGGAACCGGGAGTTTTGTTGGGCGCGTGGTGATTGGGACGTCTTCTGTATTGATGAGAACCCCGGTTTGCGAATCAATTTCAGCACCCAGAGTCCACCGACGGAGAAAATGACGTCAGGGGTCGTAGATATCAACGTCATCGATGCCTTCGTCGGCGAGTTCAGGCACGCTGTGGGCCCCGCCAAAAAAAAGGGGGGGCATTGAGGAGATCTCCGGATATCTCGGCAGTGAAAATTACGGGCGTATTATTATGAGTTCCTTCATGTTGGCTGTGATGAAATAGAGTATGGCGGTGCCGTCGTGGGCGATGCTGAATAGTGAGTTGGTAGGGGTGTTGACGAATACTACGGTGAGAGAGGGGACACGAACCATCAGGTTGCATATTGCCCGGGTTAACGGACTCTTTGGAGTCCCCGGGTATGGTCCTGGGTCCGTAAGAATATCTGTATGCGGCATTGAGTTGACGGTCGCAATCTCGTTCCCGGGTTGTCCATACCCTGCAGCAACCAAGAATATGATTGGGAGAGACACAGCTTTACGCGTAACGGGACGGTGTGGAGAAAGATTTAGGGGTGGAGCATAATGCTTGTCCCGGCTCCCAACTGGCCCAGACAGTTGCATCGCCCGAACTTTCCGGGTGTCAGCCGCCTTGCTTTCGTGTCTGGTGCAAGGCATCCTCGGGGGGCTGGGTGGTGTCGCGGCTTCAGCCTTTTCCGCCATTTGCACATTTCTGGCATGTGCGTTACGCAATTGGCTTCGTTGAGCAGGTGAATTTGGCAATGACGCTATGTCACAGGGGAGCGCCATACCTGCAAATGCTGGCGAGAGTGCAATGATATTAATTCGCCGAGCGTAGCATTTCTTCGTTCCTCACAGTTGTCGGGAGCGGGATCTAGCGATTTACTAAGCTCCGTTGGCTGTTAAGTCCCGGTTCTGGCATCATATTGTTCGGAGGAAATACTTGACTCCGCCTCCGGCCGGATTACACCCTGCACGTCAGGTCCGGGCACCGCCGAGTGAGAAGTTCCCGCCGTGGGTCGCGCCCAGTACGGGGATGCCCAATCAAACATGGGCAATTAGCAAGAAGGCATTTCAAATACGACATTGCCAACCCTTGAGCGGAGGCTATGCGCACGTTGCCAGCCTGGAAACTGATGAAACGGTTGCGCGTCGATATGCGCGCTTGAATGTCAACATGCCGTCCCAATTTCAGAAAGGATGTGTTTATCCCTCATTGCAGCCATATAAGTCAGGTCTAGCTGCCCCGGCTCTGTAAAGTCTACACCAAGTCACATACCTTGTTCATCGTATCAAACATGAGACTTACAGCATTCGTTTCTGTGACGGTGGCGGTCGCGGCTGCCCATGTCGCAGCCCAAAAACCCGCCCAGGACGCCTTTGAGCAATGGCATAAGCCCGAGGCAGGCCATGGTATGTAGCCGGCTTTTTCAACCCTACTGTGCTAGGTAGCGTGCACTTTGCTCACAGCCTGAAAGTCCGCGGGCCATGCCCATTCCTCAACACCTTTGCCAATCACGGCTTCCTCCCCCGTACTGGCAAATACATCACCCAGAAGGATCTAGCCGACGGGCTTTTCAACGCAGTCAACTTCGATGCAAACATCTCAGCATTCCTGTTTGACTTTGCAATCCGCACAAATCCCGAACCGAACTCGACCTGGTTCTCGCTCGACCACCTGACACGCCACAACGTGCTGGAACACGATGCCAGTCTCTCGTGGGTCCATCTTCTTCCGACCTGGGACCAATCTCTAACATTTATGTCCACAGTCGAGTCGACGCCTTCCACGGACACGCCGATGTTTTCAACAAAGAAGCCTTCGATGAGACACTCTCGCACTACGGAGACACGGTCAATGTCGAGGGCGGTGCTGCTGCCATCGTCGCTCGCATGAAGACGTGCAAATCGACAAACCCCACATACTCGCTGTCCGACCTCGGCGAGGCATTCATCCTGGGAGAGACAGCTGCCTTCATCTCCGTTTTGGGAGACGCTAAGTCAATCACGGCCGACAAGAAGCTCGTGCAATACTTGTTCCGTAAGTTGTTTTTTCCTGGTCACCATCTCGAAACGCTGTTGTGCTAACCGTTTGGCAGAAAACGAACGGCTTCCCACCGAGCTGGGATGGAAGAGGCCTGAGGCGGCGTTCACGACAGATATCCTGTTGGCCAACTTGGAAACGGTTGAACTCGCTTACCGGAAGCTGCTCAACTCGACGACGTCGCGGAAAAAGCGAAGTGGAGGATATGCGGACCGTTTGCTTCTCGGTAGCACTGCGGCGTTGATCTCTTCAGGGTAACAGTCTTGACCAAAGGGAGATAATTGTCGTCAAGTTACATCTGTTTAAGTTGGTAATCAAACCCTGGCGCTGAGTAGAATTTCATATAACTCGACGGGGCGCGTGGGAGCTAGCAACTTGTATGGGTACAGAAATTTCACATTGTTGGTAGGCAACTTGCCAAATAGCGGGAATGCACTCGATGAACCCCCCACATAAAGAAATGAGGAATTATCAGAGGAATTCTGAACTGATGGATCAAGCGGTTAGAGACGCGTCGTCCTCGTGCCTTTGCGGAAGACTTCCCCCTTTTGCTCTCTCTATAGCCTCGCTGTTCCTCCGAGACTGCAAGATCCCATACGCACCTACCGTCCCCATCACTACCAAGATTAAAGGGGCTTCGACAACCTGATACAGCTACAAGCGGCTAGTTGTCGAGTCTGTCAACGTCGTGGCCCACGGCAGTGCCAGAACGCTGGTGAGCCTGAGCCACAGTGGTGACGAAGGCTGAATCCTGCAGAGGGACGTACAAGAAAGAAGTTTTGAATCCCAGCTAGAACCACAACAAACAATGCAATCCCGCAGTTGCAATGCCGTCAAATCACCGAATCCAGTGTGCAGTGCTTTTGAAAGTTAGAAGTCAACAATTATTGCTAACTTCTGGATCTCACTAGTTCCATAGACCTATCACGCAGCGGTATTGCCTCCGCATTTTGTCCGTTCGACTTTTTGTGGACTACAGAAACGTGTATTCCCTCCGTTCAGTTTTCCAAGCCAGCCCTTCTCCTTTCATCGGTGAAAGAAATCCTCAGGGATATTCTTTCTGTGACGACACGGTCAGGGCCATATAACACTCCTGAGTAAGAGACACAGCAGACTAGTTATTCCGGCAGACCTTTAGTAGGTTGGTGCGTGGTTGTATGCTTATTGTGTCTGCCGTACATTTTCTCGGCATTGTAAAAGGTGCAGCAGAGAACTAACTACACCGGAAGGTCTTCTTTAGCTAACTGATACTTAGTACCGGCTCTCTTCAAGTCAATTTTGCCCATCGCTTCCAGCTCGCGCCTTCTCCACCGCATCAGGATCGCTCTTCCAAGTCACCTTTAAGATATTATCAAACGGAGCGTCCACTCCCGGTATTAGCAGCCTGTTGAAGCGTCTGGCACAGACAGACGCTGGCAGTGACATGCCATAGATGCGGTATGCCTCACCAACAAGGGGTAGCCTTCGATCACAAGCAGCAAGGGCTTCAGGCAAGTTACCATCCAACATAAGCACGCCCTTCCGCCGCAGCCCCACAAAGTAAAGTAACCAAAGCACCCTAAGCAGTTCAAAAGCAAAAACACCCAGGTAAGAACAAGCTCACAAAGCGGCCCGCCGAAATGCAGAAAGAGCACCAGCCGCCCCAACCAGGAAAAGGCGTAAACAATATACGAGCAAAGGTTACACACCAGGCATCATGCAACTCTATACAGGCGCATCTAGCCAGATACGCGCTAGCACGTCACCGCAATCTATTTGCCAAATCTAGCAGACCTGCAGAGCTCAAGACAGCACACTCAGTCTGCCATGATTTTCATTTTAGTTACGATCGGTCCTCTAATTCACTTACTGCGAAGATCAACGTCCGTTCACTTTGCCCCAATCCCTGTCCCCAGTTTGTTACCTAAAATCGGCGCCGGGCACTGGCTGCTGTCAGATGCGAAGTAGTACCTGCCACTTGTGAGATGGGTATGAGATGATAGGGAAGCCAGACATGGCGCAGGTCGTCGGCGAGCTCGATCTCACGGCTGAAGAGGCGAAGCGGAGCGACGTCCTCTTTTGTAATCAACTGACGGCCCAGGGGCCGTCCTCTGTTAATAAAATCAGGGAGGTGACATATTATCAGGCAGATCACGCCGATGCTAGAGTTCCAACTGACTGTAGATGAAGACTGTTTATTAGAGAAGAGAAGAGAGGGAGGAGGGTGCAGGAGATGTGACGCTCTATATGCCAGATAATCTTCACCATGGCGGAGATAGCAAGTGGCTGCCCAGCTTGGTCATGACAACTTTACCAACGAAGTCATAATAGTCACGTAGTGGCAGATTGGCAGCGTATCCTCGGGAAAAGTGGTCGGGCACTTGGTTCTAGCAAAAACTTATGCTAATTATATGTCTGGTGAACTCTTTATTCCCCTCAGCTTTATACACAATAATAAATCCGAAATAGCCTCCTTTCCATGGAACACAGATCTTTCCATATAGGTATTCAACTCGGTCAAAGCTTTAGCATGTTCGAAGTTCGATTTGAATCTGAAGACAGTATCCTGCCTCTCTAAGAGGGGAGCGACCGTCTTTGATGATGTCCAGACCCAAATCGTACTTAGAAATTGGACATAGAGCAGAACCCAGAGCAAGCCAATCATCACAGCGAGAAATGCTGTGTCTTTTGTTATCTCTGCTTTGCTTCTTTCCACGCTTTTTTGGCGGGCTTTCAGCATTTTCATCAAACCGGCTATTCACAGAACAACCTAGAATCGGTTCCATAAGACGAAGTGCAATGTGAATGAATCTGGTTGATTCAGTACATGTACCCTGGATTCGGGGTACTGGCACCTCTTCGTATCGGAAAGACATGCCGAGATAGAACGCTGCGTTAGAGTTTCGAATAATTCTTTTCCAGCGCCAATGCAGCCAACTGTATTTATGCATCAACTCAGCGCTAAACTGGCCAGTGAGAGGTCGAGGGAAACCACCCCTTTCAGCATGGCCAGGCAGACAGTGCGGAGTACAAAAAGAGGTTTTCAAAAGAAAACGCACTCCTTCATGAGCCATTTCTCTCTCTATCAAGTTCGTTAACTGCCCCTCCCCACTACCTCCTCACCTCCGCCACCATATCTGCACCTACTCTGCTCCAAACTCCCTCAGCACCATGAGCTCCCAACCCCCCCTCACGAATTCCAAGCTCTGCCCCTTCTGCCGCCGCCTAACCCCCCTCTCCCACACCTGCCCCTCCGCCCAACCCACTCGCCGACGTCCCAACCCCGTCACGCCCCTCGCTCCACACGAAGAATCCCTCTTCCTCACACTGCAATCCCAGCTATCCACCCTCTGCAAGCGATGCAAAGCCTACGACCTCCCCGGCGTATTCGCCAACGTGCGCCCTCTCGATAGGCTCCAACAAATGAATAACATGCCCACTAGCGAACAACACATCGCATACCATGGCGCGCTCGCGCCGCACCGGATGGAGCTGGGCGTGTTGTCTGAGTTGGTGCTGTCGCCGGGGTGTCCGCTTTGTCGACTGGTGTTTCGGATTCTTCCGAGGGAGGGGTTGGTTCCGGATGACGATACGCTTATGATCGTGCCGTTTCGGTCGCATATTCGGCAGGCGTGGTGGGCGGTGGCGGAGGACGGGTTTAAGGAGCGGTCGGCAGTGATGTTGGGGGTTGATTATGCGGGGAGTGCGATGTCGCTAGGGAGAGGGGTGTTGGGGATGGCGGCGGAAATGAGTCCGGAGATGGAGGGGGAGGCGATTTGCATAGAGGATGGGGGTGTAGAGAGGAAGAGTTTGGGGAATGGGAGGTTTGTGGGTAGGATGGTGGATTGGGAGATGGTGAAGATGGCGTTGGAAGGGCGTATCAACGGGCACGGGAGGGAGTGTTTGGTGGAGAAGGAAGAGCAAATAAAGTATACGAGGATGATTGACGTGGAGGAGAGGAAGGTGGTGCCGTGTGCGGTAGGTTGTGAGTACTTTGCGTTGAGTTATGTTTGGGGAGGAGTGATGCCGGAAGAGGGAGCACTGCGGAAGGGGACGCTGCCGAGGACCATTGAAGACGCGATTGAGACGACAAGGAAGATGGGGCGACGGTATTTGTGGGTGGATGCCCTTTGCATCGACCAGCGTCCGAACCCAACACCGGAGCAGAGGGCAGAGAAGGAAAGGCAATTGCGGATTATGGATATGATATACAGCTCCGCGACCTTGACGCTGGTTGCTGTGGCTGGGAAGGATTCGAAAGCTGGTCTTCCGGGGGTGAATTCTGCGCGACCGCGGACGATCCAGGTTCGAGAGACCATAGGAGGGAGAACCTTCTTCACCGTCCCGCCAACATCAACACAGGAGAGAAACTCCTCGCTCTGGTCGACACGTGCCTGGACGTTGCAGGAAGAGTTGCTCTCCAGACGATACTTGTTCTTCAGCGACACACATGTTGAATTCATTTGCGGGTCCTCCAGAGTCCCAGAGTCCTTGGACACCAAAACGCTGTCGGATTGGGGGAGCCTGGTTCCGGACTCACTCAATCAGCTTTCTTGCGGCGGGACGAGAAGACGTTGTCGGACGTGGATGACGGTGACCGTGGCTTGTCGATGAACCTGTTCTGGGGAATCATCATCAACTACACATCCCGCCGCATGACCAACGATGGGGACTCTCTTAATGCCATTCTGGGACTGCTTTCGGTGTGGGAGAGAATGGCACTCTCATCGCCGTGCGTGTGGGGCCTTCCTCTTGCCGATATGCCTCAGATGCTTGGCTGGATGCATCATCGCAGTGTCAGCCCCAGACGCAGGCCATCATTCCCGAGCTGGGCATGGGCCGGTTGGGACGGGGAGGTCACAATGAACGACATGCGTAGGCTGGGGGGCGACGGTGGAAACAGGTTCCACAGCCTAGCCCGCGATATGACGGTTCGATATGTGGGCATTGACGACAATGAGCTCATCGTCGAGGGCTGGCAGGTAACGCTGGAGATCCGCACCGAGCCCTTCAGTGATGTTTTGATGACAGGAACCGAAGAGGTGATGGGCAACGCTCTTGAGCGAAACTTCTTGCATCCAAACACCCTTGCATCTGGGAGGTACGAGTGTTTGGTTATTGAGAGGCTGGAGTACCAAATCTTCGAAGGTGGCTCGCTGTACCAGCGAGTCTTTCTTATGGTCTTGGACAAGAGTAGCCTGATCGCTCAGAGGCGAACGTTGATCACGCTGACGACCTTGCCAGGCCGCGACTTCATGTGCCTTGGGCCAGCCAAAAGAGTACTGAGGTTGGTCTGACCCATGGTCAACCGAACTGAATTTGAAGAGGATCGATTTACGAAGCACAAAAGAGAGGTCCCGGGTCCGAATTCACGGACTTAAGAAGTACCAGAGGAAAAAAGCCACGTGTATAATTTGGGGTCACCGTCGGAAACCTGGTGGAAGTACCCTGGGAGCCGAGTGGGGAGCGGTGCTTGGATGAAGTACAAAGGAAGGAGCCCCCAGTGCAACTCTGCAATCAATTTTTCCGCATGGTTTTTCCTCTTCCATCTTCTCTCCGATAATTACCACCACAGCCACGAATCGGATTTTCTGTTTTTCGGTTCAAACTGTTGCCCACAGCTGTTGGTTGGTGCTTGGCCAACGCGCTTGTGTGCCAACATGCAGCACGGGGTGGTAGATGAATGGCGTTGACCGCTCTTTAACCTCGGCGCCGAACGGACCTCCAACCTCCCGTCTCCAAACTCTGAACTCCTCGTGCCTAGCGCTAATTGCTTCTCCCCAAATTCTGCTATCAGACATTCTGGCCCGAACTAACCGATCTACTCACAAGTTGGCCCAGACGATGCCCCATTCCGAGCTCTATTCCCCTCTCACCGACCCCGCTCGCGAAATCCGACTCTTGACGCTCCTCCCTTCCGATAATTTTGAAGTGCCGATAAATGGCGTCCTCGAAGTTGTTCCCCCCGACGCATCTCAGCAACAGTACAAAGCTCTCTTGTACTCCTGAAGCGATCCCACCATCACGACTCCGATCCTGTTGAACGGGCACGGGCACGAGCATCAGATCAGCGTCAATTTGGAGGCAGCGCTCCACCATCTGCGCAGTGACTCTAATGCCGTTATGCCATGGGCCGATGCCGTTTATATAAGTCAGCATGACGATGCCGAGAAAGGCCACCAGGTCGGCCAGATGGGCCGCATCTACCGCGGCGCCGACTCTATGCTCGTCTGGCTTGGCGAGGAGAGTGATGACAGCCAGCTCATGGCGAACATGATTGTGGAGCAAGTCAACGGGGAACCGGCAATGCCCAATGAGGAATCGCAGGATTGACCAGCCAGCTCTAAGACCGAGCTAGATCGTCGACGCCGGGTCGTTGCCAAGTTGCTAAGGCGTGACTGGTGAACGAGGCTCTGGGTCGTTCAAGAAGTCCTTCTCGCTCGAGAAGTGGCATTCTGCTAGAGAAAGCACCGTTTCCCTGAGCTGGAGGTGTGGATAGGCTTGGGTAATTTTATTGAGGACTTCGCGCGCCGTAACGGAGATAGTTCCTCCGGCGAACAGGACGTCGATGACCGAATCGGGATGATTGCCAAGTTGGTGGGGCAACGAAATTCTACGATGCAAGAACTCACGAACGCGACAATGAATCATGACGAGAAAGGAGGAATTATGACCAACTCCGAAGCTGAATCAGCAATCGCTCCGCCCAGCGGAGTGGACGATAGCCAGGTTGGTTATGGTGAAAGCGAGGCTGCAGAGGTGGCCGATGGCTTCAGAAATTGTTGTTGCCGGTGCCGGGTATGGTGTCGATCTCCTGTGGCTTCTTTTTGCGCTTAGCTGAGCCAAGGCTGCTCCGCGTGCCATTTCATCATCATCACACCATAAGGTACCTGGCACCGGCAACAACGAACTTTACCGTTATAAATCATCATAAAATTTTCAAACCCAGCCATACAGCGTAAAACCTAAGTTCTCACTCACTTTCTGACCTTCACGCTGCAACGGCTGGCTGCACTTTTCCGCTAACAAAACACTACAACACCCCAGCCTGTGCACTTTGCCCACAGCCAAGATGGCGTTGCGCAAAAAGAGCAGCCACAAAGGCATCTCATTTTTCAGCCTAACTGGCCAAATACGCAGCCAGATTTATCACGAAATAATGAAGTCGGCCCGTGGCTACCTACCTAACAGGGAGAGAGTCGAAGAGTATTCCCGCACCAAATGAGGCATCTCCACCGAGTTTAACCGTCCGGTTCTGAAGCGCTCCTCTCCATCCTCTGAACCAGCAAGTGTATGTCCGCACCAAAACCACCCCAAATCACCTCAGGCAGCTAGCTAAATTTTTCTAGCATTTTTACACCAAGTTCAACTCCATCCTCTTCAGCATGCGCATCAGCATGGAAGCCCTCCCCTCCGCTACCCGCTGGCTCTCAACCGTCTCAAGCACCATCCACCTGACTCACCTACGACTTTCCTTCCACTGTGACGGGTATCCGTGTCATTCGCAACAGCATCAAATTCAGCAAGCGACTTGTCGCGATGCTTAAGAGGATGAAGAACCTGCGCCTGCTGAAGGTTTCGTGACAATTAGGGGGAAGAGATGGAAGGTTTGTGAGGGCGCTTGTGAGAGAGCTGAATGTTCCGGTTGAGGTTCTTCTTTATGATACCTATTGGGAGGGCTAAGAGAGGATGGTGGTTATGCCTGAGGAGGTAGAGGGGAATGTTGAGGGTTTGATTTGGAGGGGTGGATCTGGATGAGGAGGTGGAGTACAGTTGGTGAAGGAATAGAAGGGCGATGGGTGCATAAACAGTTGAGGACGCCTACTCGTTAATTTTTGCTAGTTCAGACTTCTGATTCGACGGAAAATGATGTTTTGTGGGACGGGGAGGTTCGGAGGAGGCCTCTAGACATGGAAGCCCCTGAGCGTCTCGGTAATCGAATATCGTCCCGTCCCTCTTTTCCTAACCCGTGTCTGTGTAACCGTAGCTAAGCCTGAGGTTCTGGAATGCAACTGCTGCGGTTAGTTGGATGAATAGGATATCAGTGTGTGAAAGCGGCGTAGCACGGGTAAATGTAACCACAGCTTTGCACCGCTTGCTCTGTCACACGATGGGCGGATTCTCCCCACCGGCACAGTAACCGCTATTGAGAATTTAAAACCTCTCGGAATGCACCACTTCTCAATCATCGTCGTTCATCACCAACTTCCTCAACTTCCATTTTCAACCATTATCCCAAACAACAACAACCAACTCCAACCACACAACTACCGGCATCTCAATCCACCTCAACATGGATCGAATCACACTACAATCCACCAATTCAGCCTCAACCAAACCCCAAACCCCCTCCATCACCTCCTCCATCGACGGCAGCCTCAACAAGCCTGCGCCTGAAATCCACCACGACGAACCCAAGCCCAACAAAGTCAAGCGCTTCCTCTCCAAGTTCCAGAGCTCGGCCGTACGCTCTACCGCAGAGATGGATCGACGAGACAAGGAGGAGGAGCTGCGAACCGGAATCAAGAAGAAGGTTGAGCCTCCTAGTTTGCTGTCTGTCTGCGAGGCGGTTACGAATGCGGAGGCAAAGTGTGCTTTGGCGACTATTTAAGCGGGAGGGGGTATACCTAAGTATACCTAGGTGTGATGGGGTGGGACGGTGGATTGCATGGAGAGAATAGGGGTTTCTTTTCGCTTTGTGGGATAGATGGGGCTTAGCTGAGGGTGAGGTAGTGGTTTGGTTGTTTGCTTTATTTAGAGCACTATGAGGTGGCAAACAAGGTGGGTGGTGGTTGGAGTTGGTTGATACCCGGCTGGAGAAGGGAGATTAAGAAGCTGTAGTTGTCAAAGATTGTCTCAATGTTGGTGGGCTTATGTTTTTGGACTGATGAGAAAATCTGTTAGTTCTGCTTCCCGACTTATATAGTGATAATAAGCGGCAAATATCAAGTAGGGCCTTTATTAGCGAATTTAAAGGTAAAAGGTCTGAGATCTTAAAAGTCTAGTAATTATTACTATATATATGTAAGTATATAGTAAATGGGAAGTATATTAGCTAAGGTCTGGAAGTGGCATTTAACTAACTAACTGGTATAGTCTTATAACTTAACGGTAATCCACTTTAGGTTAGCCTCTAAATAGCTGTTATAAAGGGTATCTTAGCTCTTATTAATACAATTCACCTTCTGTTATTCTCTATTATAATGTTATAAGGATTTAATATCATCCAAAGCGCTATCCTCCTGGGGTAAAGGGTAGGTGTTTATATTAAGAGCTCTTTATAAGTAGTAAAGGTCTGTAATAACTATAATGTAAGTCTAGACTAACTGTTAGGAAAGCTAAGTTTATAAGAGTAATACAGCTCTGTCTACCTTCTAGCTTTATAACTATAGTGGTTAATTAATAACTTTCTTAACTAGTGAACTGGTGCGATGGCGCAACAGGGAAGAAACTATAAAGAGAACCACACTTACAGAACGTTGTTGTCGGCTTAAAAGGCTAACTCCCAGCCTACTAGTCCTCCGATCGGAGGGACACAAATGCAACTAACGTAGAAAAACAGATACGTACCTAGTATGGAACAAAACCTAGTATGGAACGGAGCCTAGCATGAAACAACAAAGGAAACGCGACCGTGGATCAGGTTATCTTCCTTCGATCAAAGGGCCAGACTGTCACTGGGCTTTCAATAGGAGGTCTTCGTGGTGAAAAATCGTCGGATCGATTGTTGATTAAAAGAAGCACGGTTTAAAGAACCGCGCGGCGTGGCCCCTTTTTGACAGTGGCACGCGCCAGAGAACGCATCGCTATGTACATAAACGGCTACAGTAATATTACACACAGAGCTTAAAAAGAACGACAGGGTCGGCCTGAACAAACGCCCCGAGTCACTAGGAAAAGAAGAAGCTTATCCTCTATTACTGTCTTACTGTCTTAATACTACTTTTACCAGCAGAACTGCTAGAATTCTTCCTGTTTTAGCTTATGAACTAACGATATGTTTTTCAGCCACTCTGCTTTAATTATAGTGAGGATATTCTAAGTGTTAATATGGAGCTTAGCGTTGCTAATAATTACGCACTCCAGCACGGCCGTGATCCTTGGTAGCAGTGCCAGCCCCTTTTAGTTAGCTGACAGTTATTCCGTGCTGGCTAATCTAGTTACAGTAATGGATAGCTAAGCCACGGCTGGCTTTGAAGCTGGCACTTGTCACTTTTGGGAAGCTATAGCGTAGAGAAGGCTATCAGTTACAGTACCGGAGAGGGAAATGAAAGAGGAAGACAAAGAGTTAGAGTAGAGCGGGGGGTCCTTAACTCCCTGTATGGCGTTATTAGTGGTTGCCAGGGGTGTTGGTGCTGCTGATTCCGCTGTAGTGGTGTGGTCACGGTGTATTAATACCCTGTACGATAGTGGAGGTCCTGGGGCTGCGTGCAAATCAACAGCTGAATTAGCTGGCGACGTAGATATCCGGAAATAACCACGGCAGCTACCCCTGCGGCGCCGTGGATGTTCGCGGATTTCACCAGTGGCGGTGTGTAAGGGTTAGGGTTCTGTACAGGGGGCTGATCAGCGGGTGGCTGATTTCAGCTCAGCGGCGCCGTGAATACCAATAAGTAATATAATCTGCATATATTTTCGAACAGAACTTGAGTCCAGCGGGCAGCAACACCAAATTTCACGGTCGCTTTTGTCAGCTCTCCCAACGCGGCGGGGCTGCTCCCACACCGATGCACCACAGCAACACTTGCTCGTCAACGAGGCTCTAGCCAAAGCATACCCGGCAACTGAGCATTCAGAATGCAGTTTGATCTATAACGCGACAGCAGTATCACCTCAGGCTTCAGGTAAGGAGATAAGCAGTCAAGGCCCCGTGAGAATATCTCCCCTCCTCATCGGATCCGCAGCGACAACCCCCGGCGAGATGTTGGTCTCCAGCGGACCCGACTCTGCATCGCTCTCAAACGCGAACCAAGTAAACCTCGCCATCTCTAGCACGCCCTGGTCCTGCCACGTGGTAATGCTCCAGTCGAAGCCGTTTGTATCTGCGTCACCGTTGTAAACCATCTTGAAGCGCGGGCAGCTCTTCGTGGCGCCTGTGTGCTTGTACCGGAAGGCGCTCACGGCGAACCACAGCATAGGGGGCTTCGTGAAAGCGCCGCCGCGGAAGGTGGTGCGGCCTGACGAGGACTTCTTGTCTGGCTTGCCCTCGAGGTTGAGGAACTCGACCGTGCCGCCGTCGACGCCGGTGAGATTGCGCGGGAAGGCGAGCCACTGGGCGGCGGCGAAGAGCGGCTTGGGGCTCTCTTTCGTGGCATATGCCTTGGAGTTGTCGTCGCCTAGGGCGCCGATGTCGTCGATGTCGAGGACGAAGCCGTCGCGGGTGGGGTTGGACACCGAGGCGGACACGGAGCCGGACCATTTGTCGGCCGACGACCACGAGTTGAAGCGCCATCCCGTGAGCCACGTCAAGACGATGGGATCATCCTCAAGGGTTGTGGGAAAGGAGCATTGCTGGGCGAGGGAAAGCTTGCCGTTGTTCTTGGCTGCGTCCTTCTGCCAGCGGGCGGAGCCAATGCTGAACTCTTTGGAGTTGAACGGTATGGCAATCCACTTGACGGCAATCCAGAAGATCTGTTTCTCCATGAGGACCACCGGGGTGGCGGGGGTCTGGGGATCGGTGACGGGATCCACGCCCGCGTTGCAGATGAAGTTTTTCTTGTCCACGCCCTGGATGGTCACGTCGATGCCGTCGCTGGGCAGTACGGCCCAGTCGAGCCACGCCATCCCGTAGAGAAACTGGGGCGGCGAGCTGTACGGCTGGGTCAGGGCTTGGCGGGCATAGGCCTGCTTTGCGCTGAGGAAGTCGTAAAAGTTGAACCACCCGTGGTTGAGCTTGGTTGTTAGCGCACTCCGAGGGTCGGGCGCCGGGACGATGTACTCTGCGACGGGGAGCAGCAGGCGGAACACCTGGGGGCGGATGTACGGCAGCTCCCTCTCCGGGACGACGCTTAGCTTCGGGTTCACCTTGAGATCGTCCACTTCCTTCACGATCCGGACCATCATGATGCGGCAGGTGCGCAGCGCGGCGTCCAGCCCCTCGAAGCTGGGCTCGAAGGGCACCAAGGGCGGCTGCTTCAACGTGGTGGTCCAGAACGGCGGGGAGAGGCTGCCGGTGATGGCCGTCGATTTCTTGACGATTGCTTTGCCCTCGTCCATGTCTTCGAGCAGATTGTGTATGTCTTTCCAGATGGCCTTGTAGCCCAGATACACATCCATGAGCTCGTCGGTGTAGAGTTGGGCAACTTCGTAGTCCAGCATCGTGAGCTTTCTCGTCGCCGACCAGTCGAGAAAGCCGCGCAGAGCCGTGTACTTGGTGAGGATGGCATGGGTCCGCTGCGGACATTTGGCCACGAGCTCGGGGAAGCGCGAAGCAGTGGCCATCAGCGAGTCAATGGTCCACATCTCGTCGCTATTCTTGAGCTGGCCTCCACCTGCCCAGTTGACCGTGATGTTGACCTCGCAGTCCCTGTTCAGATTGCTCTTGGACATTGAGACATCGCCCTGGGCACTGACGGACCCCACGCCAAACTGCAGCGCTACGTGGGCGTCTGCTTTGATGTTGGTGAGGTTGGACTTGTCTAGACTGCGCATGCTGACGATGGCGTGGAAGAAGCCGCCCTCCTGGAACCCCGAGATGAAGGAGTCGCCGTACACTGCGACAAACTCCGCGTACGTCACCTCGGTAGTAGTTGCTTGACGATGCGCCGCCAGGGGGTAGAAGTCCAGCTGGTCCTTGACGTTGATGGTCTGGTTGATGACCTTGACCATGACCAAGAAGTTGAGGTCTGCCGACTGGAACGTGTCCGAGTCGACGTAGCTTCCGGACCCGCCCCCTGAAATCTCGCCATATTTGATGGATAGCGAGCCCGACACGTTCAGCGAGCTCGCCACATCGCTCAGTTTGTTGATGTACTTGGACGTGAACGTGACTATCTGGCTGGGGTATCGGACAACCGTCTGGCTCAGCGTGTTGAGGATGTTGACATCCTTGGGCACCGTTGTGATAGGGACGACGGGGGTCTCGCCGGTGGTGATAGTTGCTGGCACCGGGGGGGTCGGTTCTGGGCCACCCCCCTCAGTCTCGGACTTGGGAGGGCGATTGACAATTGGGAGTGTTGTTCCTGCGAGGATCATCTGGGAGTCTTCTCTCGAAGTGATTCCCACAACCGCGTTGTCCACACATATCTCTTGGGTGTATGAGTTAAACCTGTCTGGGTCTTAGCAACAACGGTTAACATCGTCCACGAGTTCTGGGTTAGTAATTACCCCTGACCTGACACGTTGTTAGAATACGCTTGAAATGTTTGTGAATATCTAGGTACTTACCAAGCCTCATGGCATTATTGTAAGGGACCAATGACATCGCCATGGTGGGCTAACTTTCTAGGGGGAGCGAGTCCGGCTTCTGAAGGGTGCGTCTGGAGATGATGCCGAGTTGGACTCCTATGAGCGTGGGTAATCATGTCCTGGGACGTTTGAACGAGCCATGAAGGCAACCTGAGCCAGAGGGCTACACGGCGGACGCGTCTCGAGACACCGTTTTCTTTCGTTTCTGTTGGGGATCTGAAGTGGCGCATGCCCTTGTTGGGCTATCGGCAGGGATGTGTCCAGCTGTCCGAGTGCATGGTGGCGTTGAGGGTCTTTCCTTTTTGGTGACCTGCGTCCAGCTGTCACCTCTCCCGCAGCTCACCCTTGATCTTGGCATCTTGGGGGCTGGGTGGCTGGGACAACCACCCTGCATCAGGAATGCCAATACTGCAACTTGCAGTGTCGATCTTCCCGCTCGGATTTCGACTCGTCCAGGTCGAAGAGAGGTGGAATCGCAATCTACCTATGCTGATTTCTGCGGATTCACACAGCATCAGCCATGGAAGTCCTAGGGTTGAAGGAGTATGACAAAATCGGCTCGAACCCGTCCATCATGACCATTGACCGCCAAGTTGCGAGAGGAGTCCTGATATTGCCCGGCTTTTCCCACCACATCCCTCTGCTCACTGGCTTCTCAAGCGCCGCTGCTCAGCTTCAGGGTGGTTTGCCATTCATTGCCAACGCCAGCCCTTTTGTGGAATCGTCCGTGTCGTCGCAGAAGTTGCAATACCGACGCAAGGACATATGTCGTGGAAGTTTCCTGAGTAACCAGAGCGTGAAGAAGAGCCGGGCCAGCGAGCACCTCTCAGTGCACTTGGGCGTGACCGTAGGGAATGATTTGTTGGGTGGCGGCGTGTCCGGCTCCTACGACAAGAGCGTTTTGGAGGTCTCTGATGTCAGTCAGCCCATCCTCCCCGGAGCATGAAAGCCATTTCACCTCCAACAAACCAAAGCTAACCCATTCTCCAGTCCCTGATGATTTCACGGCGGTGCAGCTTTCGCTGTGGGAATGTGGCACTTTCAGAATCTGCCTCGAAGCCGGTTCTCACGTTGGAGGCCAAGCAGATGCTGCGAAGCGCTGAGGGCTTAAAGAAATTCCAGCAAAAGTACGGCGACTTCTTCGTTTCGGAACTGAGCATTGGCGCGGATGCCGGCGCGTGTCTTGCCATCAGCTCACTCTCGCATTACGACTCGATAGACAAGAGCATCGTGGCCGAAGCCAAGGCGTTGTTCTGGTCCAAAACGGTCGAAGTCGCAAACGACCATAGCCGGCACCACTTCGAGCAGAGAAAGGCTAGTCTGGTTGCACACGACTCGTTAGAGAATGCCGCATTGTCCAAGTCGTGGCCCCATGGTCTGCAGGGTGACGCCGTGGACGAAGTGCGACAGCAGATTTTGGGTTATTCCGACAGAGCCGAGTCTCTTGATGGCCGTGTTGAATCCAAGCTCTCGCATTGGGCTGTCGAGCTCGACAGAGGCCACTTTGACTGGAATGTTTGCCGGGCCTTGTGGGAAGCCGGCTTGGTTGCTGAGATGGTGTTGGTTCCTTTTGCTACGCTTCGCGAGCTACAGGATGTGTTGCTAGAAACCCGGCGATGAATACCTTCCACAGTTCATTTCAGCGATTGAATCATCATTCGTGCCAAAAACAATGTGAAATCTGCGTGCCTCCTTCTCCAGCTGTTCCTTCCGTGGAGTCTCCCGACTCGAACCGTTTGCTCCTGCCTATGCCCCTCTGTCATGAGATGCAAACCCTTGCAGTGCCACTAGGATAGAAGCCCCACCGCCCGCACAGTCGCCAGACACTTCTTCCTCACCGCCGCCACAACTCTCATGCCACTCGGACACGCGAAGCACACCGCCATCTTTCAACCCAAATCATCAGACCAGCGGAGGGCATGGAACACTGGCCATCTTTTCCTTGAACTTAAGGTAACTGTCCCTGCACCAACGCCATCGGGATTTAGCGCACGTCGCTGCATCAGCCACGCTGCACGGTCTCAGCTGAACTGCGCGCTTCGTCGCCTATGAGGCTACGCCAACCAATTTTGGAGAACGCTGATGCCGATCAAGCGGCCCAGACCCTTCAGAGTGCTGCAGGCCGCAAATAGCGTGGTCTTGAAGCATGCAAGGTGCAGAACGCGTCAAACGCTGGCGGTGAAACCCTCCCGATGTCCGCCGCGGGCAGGGAAGTCCAAGGTACCGCGGGATTCCGAATCGGTAACAACCCATGAGGCTGCTGGGACGCTCCGTCTTATGTTGCCCAACCTCATGATTCATTCCGCCGTCGGTGTCTACCTTACGACTGGGAACGACCAAGCGAGCGGCCCTCCGCTTTCTCCAAACCCATCATTCTGCCTCGCGACAAGACGGCCATTGGACCCGCCTGCGTCGGAATCAAAGCGCTTGCGATATGGAGAGTAAAGAGAAAATAGATGGGCAGAGTTGGGGCTTTGTTGGGCCCGCTGGCTGGGATGAATCAGTTCGCCCGAAAAGGGAGTACGTGTACTGCGTCCTCCCAGCGCAGGTCACCGGCGACCTTTGGCATATGGCAGCTGCGTGCATTCTCAGCCGCGAATACGGCAAGTACAAGAATGCGGACAGCGCGGACCAGCAGGCCTGGGAAGAGCGGCGTGGCGACTACGGTTTGTGGATGAGGCTGGTTCCCGTCATCGTCATCACCAAGAGCGCGACTATCAAGGATCTGAGAGAGATGGATGCCGGTAGCTCGGAGATACGGAGCCTCCACAGTCTGGTTACCCAGGACGATGTGAAGGAGGAATACTACTCCGCAAGCGCCTTCCTGAAGGATCTGAAAGAGGAGCGCGAGTATGGCGCCGTCACGTTCGACTATCTCCAGGACCTGGGCCTCGACCCCATGGTCATCATCCTCGAAACCAACGCCAAGCCCAAGCAGGCACACACCAAAAAAGCCATGATGGCGCGCACCAGCGGCTTCTACGACGACATGCGCGCAGAATACCAGGCTCTCAGGAACGACGAGTCTTTCAAGGTCCCTCATGCTGCGCAGGGCTCCAGTTACTTTCCAAGATTCGAAGACGTCTTGAGCCTCGCAAGGGCCGAAAAGAAGACAAAGGGCGGCGAGTTGAAATACAATATCATCTACCAGCGGCTCGAGGGAAAGCGGTTACCAAACCCCTACAGCCACCGCGTCCTTGACTATTTCGCAGCTACGGTGAGACAGCGACGATGCATTCCTAGCTTGGTAGAATGATGAGAACGCTGACCATCATTAGACTATTGTTGCCCAGGCCATGCAAAACCACAACCACCAGGAGTGGTCCCGACGTATGAAGACGCTGCGCGAGAGGATGACAAAATATGACAAAAGCGCAGCGACCTACCTAAAGCAATGGTACAAGAAGCTGAAACCCAACGAGCCCCTCATCGATCTCCAGAAGGAAATCGACGTCAAAGTCACCGAGAAGGTCGATGCCTTGATGAAACAAGTGGGGAATGAAGTCGGGCAGAACGCCGACGAGGGGGCTAACGGGGACATCGCGCGGGTGCTTCTGTATAGCCACCGTGATCACCATATCAACTCCCAGACCAACTCGACCGAGGAGATCTTCTTGGCGCTTCGGGACTGTGTCCGTGAGGTCGACGAGCTGAATATTAATAACCTTTCGAGAACGGTAGACTTCCCGCCACTGCTCATAAAGGGCAGGCCGGAGGTAAACCCGTTCGAAAAAAAGAAGTACAGTACCAGAATCATCATCATCAACACCTCGGATAAGACCTTCTCTAATAAAGTCGGTCTGCAAGTAGGGGACGACTTTGATCTCTACGACAAGATAAAGCTCTGGCCCAATTGGGTGTATCCGGGCCTGAACCCTTTGGTGACGGCTGGATTCTGGGCCAAGGTGGGACAGCGAGCCGACATCTTCGGGCTCTTTGGCGGACGCAGCGGGAGCGTGGACGTGGCATCTTTCATGGGTGTGAACGTATTCTGGTGGGACGCGCCCTGGCTGGAGGTCGCAGCGCGCGAGCCCGAGGCTCTTCGTGCGTACGGCCTCAAGCCAGACGACCTGGTTGGTTGGTCGATCCAGGAGATGCAACAAGGAGCGATCAAGCCAACGACACCCGAGAAAGCCGCCGAAGACCTACGGCCCCTGCAGAGGGTACGAAAATACAGCAAGGACGTCCCTACCACATTAGACGAGTATGGCTTGCAACTACAACGCGAGAAGGAGGATGCCATGAAGTGGAAAGACTTCCTGAAGAAGCCGCTGGTCTCGCCTGGAACAACTTCGAGCATGACAAACCTCACTCAAGCCACAACGTTCAGCGTCGGAACAGACCTACCAATGTCATTTCAGTCGCTCAAGACTGAGACCGCGAACTACATTGGAGAAAAGCACAACCAGCTAGCGCAGTGCTTGCGGTGCCTCCAGCTGGCCACCGTGTCCTGGGCCGGTCTTCCCGAGCTCCAATTCGCTGTAATCGCACACGATAATACCCCGCAATGGACAGGTATGCGTCCCCGCACCCTCAAGAACTGGTTGAATGGGCAGATCCAGCACCATTTTGCGGCACGACCAGCCCCAGTCGCGGGCGCGACATCGCCACCTCTCGATATCGGGACATATAGGCCGCCGGAAGGGGATGAAACCGGCCCGACTCGTGCTTCGAGCGACAAGAAGCACAAGCGCAACCCGTGGTGGTTCGTCCGCTCCTTACCCATGACCGGCGAAGTCAGCGACCGAGCCATGCTCTGGCCCAAGGTCGGTGAACCAACGTACGAGAACTGGGCTTATTGGAAATCGGTATGTGCCCGTGACTCATACATAACTGAACTCACTACAGTGAACCAGAACAACTAACCCAACTTCTTTCCCCGACTGCTCCAGATCATCCGACAGAACGGCAAGCCCGCGCCCAATTATATCTACTCACGAGACCGTAAGCTCGTTCCTGACGGAGAAAAGGGGCATCTCCTCCGCACGTTCTACACCGAGTACATCCCCGTCCCGTACAGCCACGTGGATGCCCGCGAGACATTCGAAGGGGGCCTACGGCAGGAGAAGCAGAGGACGGACGGTCTGCTTCTAAAAGAATGGGAGTGGGATCCTAATGGGAAATGGCGGGTCTATAGTGATGTCTTGAAAGATCTAGAGAGGAAGAGGAGAGTGGACGAGGAGCCTAAGGGCAGAGAGAGCGACGAGAAGGAGAAAGAGAAGGAAAAGGAAAGTGAAGACGAGAGGGAAAAGGAAAAGGAGGGTGGTGTCTGAGGCGTTTGGACAGGAATCAGGCCATGCTGCGGCACCATATACGATCAAGAAAGAATTAGGGTAAACCAGCTACAGCCCACCCCAGCCCACGGTGGCAAATAGCACGAAAGCTTTACCCACTTAAAGGTACCAGTCCCTGGGCATCCAGTTGGGTGGGAATATCTTTTTCATTGCGCCTTGGACGAGCACAGCGGCTTTCACCCATATTTCACCGCCGGAAAACAAAACACTCGAAGCAGCAAGATGCATCTTGGAAAGACTCTCGGCGCTCTGCATCCTCTTCTCGGCCGTCACATTCGCCGTCCCAACGGCTCGTCCCGCATCCCCAACCAATGTCGTGCTTGCTCGGTGTGAGGCCGAGCCTTCCAACAAAGCCCTCGAGGACCGTGCCGTCGGGAATATCCTGGCTTCAATTGCCCGCGGTGGTGGGTTTCCCTCCCTTTCCTTCCAACTCGAACCACACAAACTAACACGCCTGCCTGTCCAGCAGACAGTTATCATCGAAAATGTCGATGACATTGCCAAGGGCCTTAGCAATCTCACCGACCGGAACGACATCAAGGCGAAATGGGTGACGGATATCATGGCTGCCTGTATCAGAAGTACCCGTCCCTTAACCTGGTGATTTACCAGGACAAAGACAGCACATTCGACTTCCGCGCGATGACCACTATACGAAGTTTCAATACGACGTGCCGATCGGTCTCGGTCTCACCAAGCGCTTCTATATCCTTGTTTTTGGGCAATGTGGGGTCGTTCCATCGGGACGGCCAGGGTGGACTTGTCAATTGGAGCTATCATGCTGGCGACGAGTTTAAGGTTGATCGTGATGCAGGCGGTCTGGATATTAAGTTTGTGGAGAATAGTTAGGGGGCATTCTTCTTAGGCAAGTTAAAGGGGGGTCTTCCCAACCACTTGGCTTCCCAACCAGTTTTCCCACACGTAACCACACCCCTACCTTTACAGCAAAAGGGCTATAGTTGGGAATAAGGTTAATAGTTTGTATTTAGAACCTATTATAATTTTTATTATAATTAAAACCTAAGATCCTAAGGTATAAATTATAAGAAGTATATTATTATATAGCATAATTTCTGCTTAGTTTCATTACAAAGATCAGAAATTCTGAATAAAATAATTAGTGGGGAAATCAATTATTTCAGATTGTATAATAAATAGTAACCGTTTTCGTCCGTACGCTTCACTTATTTATATAGCACTAACAGTTGAAATGAAAACGTTCATTTTACCTTTATTTATTTTATTTTCAGTTTCTAAATTATATTTATGAAAAGAAAGGATTTTTCACTACATAAAGTACCTTGTTTTTATATTATAAAGTTATTAATAGAATAGATATTTAAAATCTAAGATATGATTAGAGATTCTTTTATTTATAATTATAATTTGTATTAAATAGTTAAAATTATATTAAAATGTAAAATGGATTTTAAATATAGCCTTTTACCCTCATTCTAAACTACAGCCGTTTTGCTGTAAAGTTGGTGGGGTGGTTACGTGTGGGAAAACTGGTTGGGAAGCCCAGTGGTTGGGAAAACCCCCCTTTGACTTAAGGGACTCGAGCGCAGCGACGAGTCATGAGTCTGATATTGAGGGCGAGGGAGATGGCAGTATGGCCAGGTATTGGGGTTTCATTATTGTGATCATCACTCGTGGGAGATCGAGTGAATTGTAGCGTTTTGTCACTTCCTTGAATGATCCGCCGTGGGCTGGCTTACCTCTCGCTTTACGCGTCCGGTTTCTTGTCCAGGTACCTCCTCAGGGCCGTAGATTGACTGAAGTTTCACGCTGCGTTAGCTTGCTAGTATTCAATGCAAGGCCAGCATCAAATCGAATAGAAACAGGAACCTACTATGCAATTCCGCGGCTCTTCTTGCTCTGTCTCCCGTGTTGGAAGGTTGTAGAGACTCTGCTACTCTCCATTGGTTGTTTGCCGGGATTTCTGTCTGCGAAATCGCCGATGTTGAAATCAACCTGATTGCTAACATCGCCAGAGCCTACCCTTGGTGCTGCCTCTCCGTCCATCGCTCCGTGTAGATAGCACGTCCCGATGTAGGAATACACTGGCTGTGTAGACTGGGTATCGAGGTGCCTTCTCAGCACCACCGGTAGCCGGCTGCCTTCCAGAAGACATACAAGGTCTCCTGGCTGCACCTCGGTCACGACATCCTCGGAACCAAAAGCGGGATCCTTCGAAATAGAGACGCCCATACCGTATCTCCGGGCCTCAGTCACAAAGAATAGCCGTGATCGTGTGTGCTCGCAGAAAGAATAGAAGACATCCCGGTACTCCGACGGCACGTACTTCTTCAACCCGCCCCATCCCTCGCCCTGACTAGGGGCCATGTTCTTGGCGATGTCAATCAGCCACGTCCACCACCCTGCAACGGCGGGGAGATCTTCGGGTCCCAACCGCCGCCCACTTATACTACCTCCACTTGACTCCGCGTATGGGTCAGCTTGATCATTGGGTGTCAAGAGGGCATCCCCTAGAATTATGCGCCAAAACACCTCGTTGGTGCTTGGCGATGATAATGGGTCGGACACCTCAAACCCAAAGTCGTAGTTGTCAGGTGAGTTGGCAACAAGACTCTCGCCATCGTCTTGCATGACCCGTCTCCACTCGGCCAGGCGAGACAAGAGCTCTTCAACCGGTTGATGCTCCGACACCATCGGGCTTCCTATCCTCTTCACCGAGTCGATTACCACTCCCCTCACCTTCAAAGCAGTAGAACCATCCCTCAGCTCGCATGCACTACTCGTAGTGATCTCATGATAACCAAGATATGCCCCGTACAACTGCCACGGATAAGGCGCCGGCTGTAGACACGAAGTTCCCGTCCAATCCGGAACCCAGCTCGGCAGGTTAAACCCCTCATGACGCTGGCTCTCCGCAAGCGCCAGCGACTCAAGACTCCCAGCCTCAGTAACCATCCGGAACACCGCCTGCGCATACACCTCCGCCACAGCCAGACTATAATCCGGCACCATTCCCCCACTGCCCTCCACCAGACCCAGAACGCCATAGACCTGGTCCCTAGGATCCGTAGCCCCCCGGTCCGGAATCCTCTTACAACTCGTCAGCAGCACCTCCGCCAAACCAATACCCTTCCCCTCCCCCTTCCCATTCATCCTTCCCCTCAACCCCGCCAAGTCCCTGACAGCCGCAAACTCCCTTAGCAGCCTCCCAATCTCCAAGTCCGTACCCTCCGCCCCCGCCCCCACCCCAAGCCCATCCCCTTCATATCCCCACCCCACACAGCACGACCCGTGATAACCGTGAGAATGCCTGGCGAGGTTTCGCCCAGCCGCCACGAGCACAGAAAAGGGGACGCGATGGCGCCCGAACCAGACGGGGGGGTCTCGCAAGGGGAGGACAACGTCTTGGATGATCCAGGCGCGGGTCCAGTAGGATCTGGTGAGGATGTTTAGGAGGGCGGTGCATGCGGTTGGCCAGGGGTTGGGGTGGTCTGGGTTGGGGTTTTTGGGGAGGTGTGGTAGGGAGGTGAGGTGGATGTCTCGGGCGAGTAGGCATGCGGTCTTGAATCCGAGTGTGAAGGCATCAGAGTCGTCGACGTGGTAGTTCTCGGGGCCGTATAGTTCGTCTGGAGTAGCTTCGCAGATGGAACCCCAGTCGATAGTGGGTAGCAGTTCCTGCGGACGAAGCTCCTCGATGATCTCCCAGGTGCCCTCGAACAGCGAGGGGCTGCCCAGCCAGATGATGACCTCGGATGCGTGGCGGTAGATGTCGCGCATCAAGGACATCTGGTGCGCTACTTCAGAGGCGTTTCTCTGGTCGATGCACAGGTCGTCGATCCAGATGGTGCGCGTGGCTTTTGTGTCGCGCAGGCGCTCGAGGGCGAGGAATAGGTTTGTTCCAATGTGCATCTTGTTTCCGTCGATGATGATGGTTGTTGGATGGGAGGGTGGGCTCCGGCAGTACGATAGGGCTTCGTAAACGGGCTTGTTGTCGAGCGAGACGGTCGAGAGTCGGCATTGGAGTGGCTGGGATGGGTCTGCGGTTAGAGGGATCTCGAGCACGCGGATTTGCCTTGTGGATCTGTCAAGTGGTTTATACATTTTCGGTCGAGATGGGAGTAATTCTTCCCGCGAGTGTGGTCTTGATGGATGGGCGCTGTAGTCTGAACGGGGAAGATATGAGATGAGGGCTTGATTTGTGCTTCGCCAATTCAATGCGCAGCAGAGCATCTAGGCAGCCGATCTGGCCTTCGTTGTAACCCCTCCTTTCGGGTCAACTACAAGCCGACCGCCAGCGAAACTTCAGACCCTTTTCGGCTGGACTCTGGCAGACTGAGGTCGTTCGAGCCTCACCATCTGCGAGTATTCATGTACCCATCCACTTAGTGCTGTGTAATGTAAAACCTAGGAACATCAAATGTTCAGTTGAACTCGGGGTATTGGATAATAAATGGGTAAGTTTGAAGCTTGTCCGACTTGAAGGCTCAGACTAAGGTATATTAAGCAAGTAAAACGAGAATATAAGAGGAGTCCAACCCCTGAAACCCCTCAACACCTGATTATACCAAGAAATAGCTGTTTCACCACCTTAAAATCGACGCCACCCATGCTCATTGTCACGTGACTCTTCGTCGCGTTTGATCAGTCCAGATCAGCCCTGGCTCAGCTTCGGCTATATATCTGCCCATTGAACGGTACAGCCTTCCGAGAAGGTGTAGTATTAGCCGAAGAACCCGAAAATGGTCCCGTGCAAGCAAAGGGCCCAGAATTGGGACATTCGCACCCGCAATAGCCACCACCCAGAACTTTATGGACAATTCGTCCAGCCTTCCGCTTGGGGATGCTTAAGGCTGGACTTTGTAAAGATGGCGGCCTGGGAATGCTGGGTCGTCGATTCCGGCACCTCAGAGGGCGGGACATTCTCCAAAGTCGTTTGCGATCGATTGGCACCAAGTTGATCTGTCTGCTGCTGAGCGGCCGTTCCGCCCGGCCTATCTAGTAGACGGCTAGCTCAGAACACTCGAACAGTCTGTCTTGACATTGTCGGAAAGGCTATCACGTAGACTCCAAAGGTGACAAGGTGGGTCGTCCTCAGTAGCCTCAGGTGATTCGGTGTCTTCGCTAGAGCGGCTTCGTGCACGCCGGTAGAGAGCAGAGAGCCTAGGGTGCCTGGGGCACCTGAGACCTCTTCCCCCTCTCCACTCTTCCACCGCTGCCTCTGCCCGCCGCGAGACGGTCCTCCGAGGAGCAGCCGATGAGCCCTCCTTGCGACAGCATCACTGGAGACGCGGCGTTGGTGACGGTAGCCGATTTGGCCTGGGCTGCAGTACCACCATCATGCGTGAGACATGTTGCCCTTCCGGTAGGTGACAACCTCGAGCATGGAACCGAGCGTGTAGCTGAGGTGTCCGATCATTGCTTTGGATATCTTCGGGTCCTCGGACAGACCAGCATGGCGGCGCCATCCTTCGACGGCTTTGCAGTTCAGGGAGAGGACGAGGTTGAAAGGCGGCGCGGTCGGGGACGAGGCGTTGTGGAGTGCCCGCCTGCCAATACTGTTGAAAGCCTGTGGCCGTGAGGTCTGTCCACGCAACATTGGCAGCCATGACCATGCCGTACGAGTATGATCGCATATCGCTCGGCATCGGAGCCGCCAACGGAGCCTCGGTGAACAGAGCGGCTACCATTACGGTTGGTGGTGTCCACGCGACGGTCGTGGAATACGGCTCCGGCGCCGTGGTCAGTACAGGCTGCGGTTCCTCCACCCCCAGCAGAGCCAGCTCTGGGGACAGCGAATGGCTCCTGCTCATGGTCCCCTCGACGGTTCGCGGTGTGTGCCGGCCAGCTCTAACCTGAATAGGCTGGCTGCGCTTGCAGGCTGGGTCATAAACACTACACTCTTGTCGTCGGGTAGGGAGGATAAACCGTTGATATCGGCCATAGAGGAGCTGTTGTGGTGGTTCGAGTTGTCGGATTTGGGCTTCCCGGCTCTGCTCGAGGGCGAATATCGGCACTCGATCCCGCAGGCGAGGTACCGGGAGCAAATCGGCCTCGCCTTGGAGTAGTTGACTTTGGCGAGGAAGCAGCCATCGCAAGACCGCCGTAGGCATAGTGGGTGAGGCTTCGCGGTACTAGCCATGAACTTGGTGTGGACATGGTGTCGTGGCGAGTAACCTACTAAGATGTGGCCTCGGTAGCTGTCGAACAAGGGGCTGGACCAGAAGTCTAGCAGGGCGGTAAGATATAGTAGAACCTGCTGCCGCATCCGTCCCATCTCGACCGCGACTCCCTCTCCCGTGGCCGCCGTGGCCGCCATGCCTGGAAACTGGTCGGTGCGGGGCATTTCCCGCAGAGGTAAGGCGGCCGCCGGAGACGACTTGCCAGAGCAAGGCCGACGCCACGTTCGAGGCTATACGGCCACCCCGTCCGTTGCATTCGCGTCCGAGGCCTTCATTTCTTCTTCTGAGCACCTTTCTACCACCGCTGCCGACTCTACGCCGCCTACGTCTCGACTCCACCGGCCGCCTTCCGCCGAGCGGCCGCCGCGAGTCGCCGCGTCCGCCCCGTCCACCGAGCCCACGGCGCCTGCCGGTGCCGGTCCTACCGCGGCAGATCCTGCGTCGTCTGCAAAGCGGCTCCAACGCCTATGGGACCAGGCCTACAACGGACGCCCTCAAACAAGACGAGCCTGCCTTGGCCGCCGCATACGAAGATCTTGTCCTGCCAACTACAAAGCGGCGTTGGCGTCCGGGTGCCAGAGTCACAGTCGAACGAAATCGCCCAAGATGACCCGGACATACGCCGACGCCAGATGAAGCAGCTTCAAACCTGAAGCCTATCATCTTTTTAATGAAATTAGCCGAGGAAAATAAGTAAGCTATTCACTTGTTTTGTTCTCAGGATGGATCTCTGTTTTAACAGAGGTAACCTATCGTTTTTTTTGTTTCTCCTTATCTGGTTTGCGTCCTCAAGTGGCGGTGAGTTGATCCGGTTCGTGGCTGGCTGGAGCTTTGTTAGGTACAATTCTTTCATCCATTTCCGGGCCATGACGAAGACAACCCTTCTCTTTCTCACACCTTTATTTGGCCTGCTATGTTCCTAACCTCGGCCCTGGTGGCTGTCCTATACTACCTCGAGAAAATCCCGGCACTCCTGTTTCCCTCTATGCGGGGCAGCTCCATGTATTCTGGCATCGGTCCCCGCCCAGGTGAATCCATCTAGTATTACGTACGCTTTCCCCGTGACCCAACTCATCCCAGCTTCCCCGTTCCCCGACCCTATTCCTCCCTGGGCTTAATCGGACTACCGCCCTCTGCCACAGTCTGGCCGCTGTCCCGCTTAAAAAAATCCACGAGATTTTGCGTGGACTTTTTGGCAAGGAGGACAGGTTTGGATCTCCCAAGTATTGTCCCCGTCTTGCTGACTTTAAGCCTCCACGATCTAGAGGCTTCACGTCGTTCAGCGGTGCGACTGGACTCGCCCGCGAGGCTGGGATCTCCGAGAATGGCGCCCTTAGCGCCGGATTGCCCAAGTCCAAACACGGACAACCTTCTCCACTTCGAGCCCTTTCCGGATTTGGATGTCGTAGAGGCAATGGCACCGACTGAGGAATCTTGGCGGGAACCCTCAGGCTCCTTTCCGCACTGGGCAATTTCGAGGCCGCTTGCCAGTGGCGTTGGGGGTTGGTTCGCAGGCGTTGGTGCGCTTACTATGACGGTGCCTGTCTGCGACACAACTGGTAGAAGGGGAAATAACTCCTTTGTTTTGGGGTCTCCACCCAAGCAGCTCTTTCCCGAGTCATCCCCACTGGATTTACCGTCTCTCCGACTCTCTGTACCAGTGGAAAGTAGTCCAAGGGGGGGTGCCACAGTGACAGGGCCGGGGGTGGCAGGCTGACCTTGTTCCGGCGCTTTTCTCTTGTCCGAGGTATGCGGTTCATCCACCGGAGTTGTCGTGGGAGTCTCCTAGTCCTCCCACGTCTTGAACAAATCCGATGCGGTCATTCCCCTCTTCACGTCGCCCATCCAGTTGAGATTCTCGTCTAAATAGTCCGGAGAGTCTCCTACATCATCCAAGGACTCCGCACCACCCGCCAGCGACAAAATTTTTATCGCTGCCCACTGGATCCGGAAGGTCGAAAGCATTCGCTCGGCGTACCGGTGCTCAACCTTGACATAAAAAATGTCTCCTGTCTGAACACAGTGAGAAACCGAACTTTGCCGATCTTGAGCGAAGACCGGGTTCAGCTTGTTGGTCTCCAGGTCGCCATATGTCTTGTTAAATAGATCCGAGAAATCCTGTGGACGTACGTTCTCGGAGATATCGAGGGGTGTTGCTGTCGAGGCTATGTCCTTGCGACGCGGCATCCAATGGAACTGCAGCTTGACCCGAGTGTAATGCGCAGTGACACCGTTCGGACTTAAGCCCTTGATGATCTTCCCATCAATACCGAGCGGTTTGAAGGCGAAATAGCCCTCGCTCCACCAATTGTGAAGCTGCCTGTTCAGACTGATCTCGTTCCATGATCTGTCACTGACCCCTATCTTGGACGAAAAAATCTTGCGACAGTGAATAGCCCATAACTCCATCGGCGTGGGCATATCCTCATCATCATCTAGGCCTCCGCCCATCGAATTGGAGTCCACATCCATGTCGTCATCAGTCAAGTTCTCGTCCACATCACCTGCATCCACATCCTCTGGGATGCTTTCCGGGTCGCCAGCAAGTTCTGGCTTTTTGTAATAGATGCAGGTAGCTGCCACCGCGAGGTATTTCCTGAACTCGACTCGGGACTTCTCCTTATCGTTGATACTGAACGGGATGATGTGACAAATCTCGGGATTTCCTGTGCCAAGGACGACGCAGCGATAATCATCGAGCGTGGCTCGCTCAGCTTTCTCAGCTTTGGCTCGTATCAGATCGTGGTCGATTTTCTTTTTGTCCGATTTGTCTGTCGCTTCATCTTTCAGCGACTTCTTTGACTTCTTCGACTGCAACTGCGGGACCTTGTCTTCGTAGCTTTCGCTCGAGTGCTCTTGTTTGCGCTGGATTTCGTGTAACCGAGCATCAAGAGCTTGGATGCGCGGTTCTGCTATGGTGAGGAGAGAGGTTTCATATTTGCTCGGATTCTTGGTTATGACTGACTCAATCTGTTAGATAGCTCATTAGAGTAGCAGGAGATACGCGCTAGGGCACTTACCCTTCTTGATGAAGCAGGGCATTACCTTCAAGTCTTTGAGGAACCCGCTTATGATGTATTGGCGCTGAAGCGACGTCAGGCTGGGGCTTGCCATCTCTCGGGCCGTGTTGATGTCCATCATCATCACGGTGGCGATAACTACTTGATGGAGGGGCTTGTATCGATCGCGGGACTCTCCAGTGAGCGAAGGGAAGTGATCTTCCCAGTAGCGCTTCAATGTCCGGAGCAATTTGAGCTTTATTTCTGCCTCATCGACGGGTAAAAGGTGCTTGGTCGGCTCTTGCTCCGGGTCGATCTCTAAGATGCGGCGAAGGGCGTCGCGGCGGATGGGAGTAGTCGAGTCTCTTGCGAGAAACTCGGCTAGCATGCCGTTCCAATCCGGTTCTTGCATCCTCGCGATCGGCAATGCGTCTTTTCGTCGTAACCTAAGAGCTGTGTTGAAATCCTCAAATGTGGTGGGGAGAAGGAAGAGCAGTGCTGGCAATTTATGATCAGAATTTTGATTCGGAGAACAAAGTTTGCCGCCTCAAAACCTAGGTAGGCAGGTGCAGTGGTGGCAAAAGTGGTTGAGTGGGCCACCACGAAGAGCCCCACCGCAATTGGCATGTGCGCCAACTAGATCGAGCAAAATGCAAAATGCAAAAGTCATTCTCGGACGTCTTCTCCTTGACGATACGCTTATCAAGCGGCGACCGGCCCGTCTTCTTGCCCGAGTAGGCGGTCAGAGCATCGCTTGATGTGATGGCCGTGCCCGTCTCGTAGACCAGAGCATCTTCGTAGAGAACGGCGACGGACGGGTTGGGGATCTGTTCACGGACCAGGTCAGTGCTGTACACACAAAGACAGAATCAGGGTGGTCTGGCTCACAATAGCAACACGGTCATAGTCAATGTGCGCCTTCTCATGGAGCTCCTCCTCCAGCTCGTTGTGCTCGTGCTGGGGTCTGTCGAGATGGTCAGCTGCCTTGGACAGGCCGGTACGGTCAGCTTCTGACTTACTGCACACCGCCGAGATGGAGGCCGGTCTTGTTAACCGTACCAACGAGCACTAGACAAACGGTTAGCTCCGTGCCTCGACAAGACGGCTTTGTTCAAAAAGACGGAGAGATGAGAGGAATACTTGCTTTTGCGGGCTTGAGACGAGTATCCGGGAGAATGTGGATGTTGGGAGCGAGGACTCTTGGCTTTTGGATCGGTGTAGGGAGAAGCAGTTCTGGCAACGGGGTCCTTCATGGTTCTTAAGTGCTTTCTGTAATGCGAGCCTTCGGCTATGGGGTCGGGCCTGGGTCTGTTTGCAAGCAGGGGATGCGGCAGTAGGCTCGGTGTGGGTGGGTTGGCGGCGCGCACATCCCCAAAGGTACAATAGGTATACCTTGCCCTTCGGGTAACCCAGTGGGCATCTTATGCCCTTGCGTTGGGGGGTCCCTGGGGCACGCTATCGCTAACACCGTCGGCGCAAGACCTGGTCCATACTTATTTATGTGACATTTGCCGGGTCTCCCATGCTGACATTCCGCGAAATAAGTATCATAGAGTACCACAATATAACAAAGCTTTGCCGCGCTTACTTGATTCTTTTCACAGTGTAATGACACGGACTTGTACATGACTATTCTAGCAGGTACCTGTGAACTTGGCACTTTCTTCTCCGCCAAAATCCATTTGCCTGTTTCACATCTCTGTTTTCTCCTTTGATTTATCCAAAGGCATTTCCGCATTGTCGCTCAATTTGGGGAACGATGGTTGGATGTTTTTCAGCGCAGCAGCAAAACATATACCAATCACATGGTCCAAACGCGCGCAGGCAGCTGCCCAGCTGTTCAGGCGCCAACCCCACCGATATGACTAACGTTGCGGGTTATGCGAACGCAATCGGGCTCGAAGACGGCTGCAACAACCATATCAAGGTTCAGCATGCCAACCGAAACCGCTGTAGCGTACGCTATGCGCTTCGACACCCACTGATAGGTGGTCCTTACCTTTCTAACACACATTTAAGTTATACCTGTTAGAATGGATCACTCTTACAGGCCTTTAGGCCTGTTAGGCTCAGGGATATAGTGGCTTATACGCTATAGTTCTCGCTGGGAATACTATACGGCCCTGTATTACAGGGCTATAAATAACTGTTATAAAAGGCTTTCAGGGCTTGCTATAGGCTTTTCAGTTGTAGAGGTAAACAGTATTATCTTCTACTACCCGTATACTCTCCGGGCTCTAGTCAGAGGCCGGCACGCCAGTTGGGTTTCATTCAGCCTACAGCGAATTCTGCACAACTATTTAGTATAGGAAATTTTACAAATCGACTCGTGCCTATATAATCCAACTGCTTCCTTGCACAAAGAATTATCCACGAAATAACCACCTATAACATAATGAAATTAACTATTGTAAGTGGTATAACTACAGGCCACTCTAACCCTAACCCTGAAAATGAAAATAGGTTAGTTGTATAAGGGGAGTGTTCTTAGAAAACGGGAATTTTATAAGCCTAAGAGCGCTATAATCAGGGGGTAACCCTCTAAACTAGGAGCCTAGAGGACCTATAAGGCCCTATAACTGCGTATAGTTTAACAGCTTATAATAGTAAGAATATGCTATAGTTACCACCAGAATACCGTCTGAAATGTTTCGCTATCCAAGGGCGGATAATATTCCTCGGCTGTTTATCAAGACGAGTCCTTACCATTTGTTTTGCACGCGTTGTTTAGTACACTTTAACTCTCTTTTTCACTTCAACCTTGTTATTTCCTTTTCTAGCTTGATATTACAGGAGTAAGAGTTGATTTATAGATGCGATGGAAATTTTCTTATTTTCCATGTCGTCCCTGATGCCACATGTAAGGCGAGAGAGATGAATTCGCCTGGGTTATGTGTTGATAGCTGGGTAGATTATCACGTGATTAGTGTAACGGGCAGGGTAGTGTATTGCAACTAGCTAGGCCTAGTCTACGAAGACGCAGAACATGAGGGAAAGGAAGAAAGAGAGGAGAGGCCTCGTGAGAGGGCCTCTTGCTTATGTACATGACCGCGTTGCTCCGATGAGAGGGAGACAGAAGATTCCAGAGCTGTCGCGTGCCTCGTTGAGGTTTAGTGTTGCGGTCTGTGTGCGCACATCAGCATTTCTGGGAATGGCTTCGTTCAGGGGTCAGGGGTTCGCCGGTGGGGCTCCGCTCCGCCTCCGGCTCCGTGGGCCCAGCGCCACGGCCGAGGGTCGCCGAGGCTGCACCAGGGCTCAGCCCGTCACAATTAGTCCTGAAGACAACGCGTGTCTTGGTCTCCCAGTTCACATGAGAACAGGCATCGCCCCTCGCGCACGATCTGCCTTCACTCTGCATCATCCGGGCAATGAATCCAGACGATTGGCCTAGCGGCGACAAGCCGCAACACCAACTTTATAAACAGCCAGTTCGTGGCGCGAAGCTGGTCTTCTGCCGACACCCTCGCATTCGTTTACGCTATATCATGGAATGGAAGTTGACATCGAACAACAGAGTAGCAAGTAGTCTACGGGGACAATGACGCTCAGTTCTTTATCGACCGCGGGGTGTTAGAAGGTTTTGCACAGCGGTTTGTTCATGATATGGCGGTTTTTCTTGATCAGTACGCCGCGTCCTAGAGACTCTTGATATAATATGTTTGTTGCATAGATAGAATATGAACTGGTTTGTTATTCTGACAGCTCATTATCAACGGAGATCCCAGCTTGAAGGAAGTGACCTCTGGCACTCGCCTTACGGGAGCCCACGACCTCGACGCACTCCTCCAAGAAACAGAGGAATTCAGCCCTAACAAATGCAATATATTCATACCAAGCCTGTCTGATGTAAATCTTCAACTCTCCAAAGAACCCCTCGATCGGGTTCAAGTCGGGCGAGTAGGGTGGTGGTGGTAGAGGTCCCAAAACTGGGTCCTCGTAACTCCACCGCCATTTTAGACCCGTGGCAACTGTAGCCGAGGCAGCCCAGAACTGTGACCCCTTCGCTCAGTCTGGCTCAGTCTGGCTCAGGCCAAGGCGGCAACCGCTCAGTTCTGAAGAAGGAAAGGGAAGTTCATGGTGTCAATTTTAGGGTGGTGAACGGTGTGTTTCTCTCCTCACCTTTTCGATCAACACGCCTGAGCAACCCCTTCAATCTACCAAAGTCTCTCCATTTCCCCAACACCTTATCCCCTCCAGCAAACCCCAACGTCCATCCCCCGCACGCCCCTCATTGTATCCACAACCCATAACACCCGACTTATGGGCGGGGCCACCCCAGCATCTCCAATCCGCTCAACGGCCAGGGGCCTCCCTCCGTGCCGGCAAAATGGGCCAACGCAACCCTTTTTATCCGGGGCTAGGCACTCTCCGTCCCCAATACCCTATTTCACCTCGCTGCAAGGTACATGTACATTACGCCGACATTGCGTCCCGTGGTTGAGGAAAAACAGCAACGCCCTGCGCTGTCCACGGTTCCAAATCGAAGAAATGCACGCAGTACCAGGGATGCACAAAGCCAACGATGTCCCTCGAATTCCGCCCTCGTTATACAGATGGTCGCCAACAGCGGCGATAACCGTTCACCAGGATGGGGCGACACGACCCTTTGAAAGACCCGCGGACCCGGTTTGCGGCCCCAGGGTCCGAAAATCACCAAGGTAGCTGTCGAAATAGGATGATGTTTCGCCGTTTCCCTTGAGCCGCGAGAGGGGAAATTCGCGCGGCTGGTGTACCGGCTCGCCATCGATCGCAACCGTGGATCGCGAGGACGTGGTTGGCGCGCAACAAGGCGCGGGGCGGGTCGGTAGGGCCCAACGGCGTTGCATTCCCGGAGTCAGGTACGCGAGTTGCATGCAGCAGTGGTTGTGGTAAATTTGAGAACAATAATAAGAAGGTGTTTCCCACAGCATACTGTTTAAATTGTGTGTTTGTCCACCCACTCCACTCGTTCACCTTCTTGTCTCTGCTGCTGCCAGTCAAGATGCATCTCGTCACGGCCATCCCTCTGCTCCTCGGCGCGCTGGCGTCGGCGGCCGAGCCTGCGCCCCCAAAGCCCGCGAGCAAGGGGCTGCACCATCTCGCGCGCGAGGCCGGTCTGCTGTACTTTGGCGCCGCCACCGACACCCCCGGCCAACGTGAGCGCGCCGGCCTCGAGCCCGCCTACGCCAAGTACGATGAGATTATGTGGGGCGGCAAGGAGTTTGGACAGACCACGCCCACCAACGGGATGAAGGTATTCGCCTTTCCCCCTTTCCCCACATTCCCTCATCCCCACCTTTACCCCTACCCCTTTCACAAAACACCCACTCACATCTCCCCCAGTGGCTCTTCACCGAACCCACCCAATCCGTTTTCAACTTCACCGAAGGTGATTACGTCGCCAACCACGCAAAAGCCAACAACCAAATCCTCCGCTGCCACGCCCTAGTCTGGCACTCGCAGCTCGCCCCCTTCGTGAACTCCGTCACCTGGACGCCCGACACCCTGCGCGCCGCAATAGTCTCCCACATCACCAACGTCGCCGGGTACTACGCCGGCAAATGCTATGCATGGGACGTCGTCAACGAAGCGCTTGAGGACGATGGCTCCTGGCGGAACAGTCTCTTCTACAAGGTTCTCGGGGAAGAGTATATCGAACTGGCATTCCGCACGGCTGCGGAGGTCGATCCGCACGCAAAGCTGTACTACAATGATTACAACCTCGAGTGGCCGAGCAAGAAGACGGAGGCGGTGAAGACATTGGTGAAGAAGTTGCGGGCGAAGGGGGTGAAAATTGATGGCGTGGGGCTGCAGGCGCATCTGACGGCCGAGGGGGACAAGACGCTGGATCAGCATGTTGAGGCGATTCAGGGGTTTGCGGACCTGGGGGTCGATGTGGCGCTGACAGAGCTGGACATAAGACTGAAGACGCCAGCGACGGCGGAGAATTTGGCGTTGCAGAGGGAGAAGTATAAGAATGTGAGTTGCACTGCCCCGTTTACATCTCCTAGGAAAAAGAGAAAAACAAGGTGGGAAAGGGAATGATGGCTAACGGGAATAGATTGTCGGTGCTTGTGTCCAGGTTAAGGGGTGTGTGGGTGTCACGCTCTGGGACTTCTATGACCCCTTTAGCTGGGTGCCGTATGTGTTCCCTGGCGAGGGCGCGGCAGGCCTGTGGTTTGAGGACTTCTCGACCCACCCGGCTTATGATGGCATTGTTGAGGCGCTGATCAACGGCACGAAGCCTGAGGGAAAGGGCAAGGGGAAGGCAAAGGGAAAGGGCCCGGGCAGGAGGAGTCTGAACTGGGCCTAGGTGTGCTCCTTAAAACCTGAGGCTAAATAAGGATTCAAATTATCGACAGCTACAAGATCAATTCCGTCTCAAATACACCCTAGACGCTACCTCTTTCAAGTTTCTGAACCCCCCTACGGATGGTCATGCCCCCCTCCGCTCACCCAAGGCGGCACCCTTCCCTCCCGTTCCGCAATTTCCTCCTCCCCCCACTTAATCGGCTCAATATAATGCAGCCTCGCCCCGGAGCCCCTTTCCACACTCTCCCTTACCGCATCACTCGGCAGGACATACCAATCATACGGATACGGCACACTTTCTGCGTTCATCTCCCCCTTCGGCGCCGTACTCCCCGCCCCTCCCAGCACTACATCCACCAGCGTCGCCCGCCCCGTCCCTCCCGAGCCACTCCCCTCAGACTCAGACGTACTAAGCACCGCGTCCTTCGCCCCATCAAACACCGAGCTCTCCACTAGTACCTCTGCGCCCATGAGGGTATTAACCCCCCTCTGCACCCCCTCATACAGCGAGTTAAAAAGATGTCCCGTCCCAAACCGGTACTCCACCGCCGTGCTCACCCCCTTGAAATAATTCCCTACAAAGGTGACGTGTAACTTCCCCTTGTCTTCCACCGCATTTACATCCGAACGGCCCACTGATACCGCAGTGGAGACGGTGTTGTGCAGGCTGTTGTGCGACACGGTGATGTAGTCGGAGCCATGGGTTATCGAGAGGAGGGAGGGCGGGGAGGAGGGGGAGGCGGAGGAGGAGAGGTCGCAGTGGTCGATCCAGATGCTGCGGGCGGAGGAGAGGGAGATTGTTGCGGTGGTTGGAGGTGGGGAGAGGAAGAGGAGGTTGCGGAGGATGATGTTGCGGGAGGCGGGGAGGGAGAGGCTTATTCCGGTGAGGGCTGTGGGGGGAATGGTTAGGGGAGGTTTGGTCTGGGTGGGGAGGGGAGGGGGGGGAGGGGGCTTACAGCTTCCGGGGAGGCCGAGGATGCTCTTGTTGGAGCCGATGGTGACTTGGGTGTTGTTTCCGGAGATGGTGGCGTTTAGGAGGATTATGGCGGTTTCGGATCCGGCTACGGCGGCGGTGAACTGCTCGAGGGTGGTCACGGCCGTGTAATTGCCTCCCCAGCCGCCGACGGTTCTGTTGGGTGTTAGGATGGCGTTTCGTTGGAGGAAAAGGGGTGACCTACGCGCCCATGATGGAGCAATAACCAATGTTGCATGCCTCATCGTATGTTGCTTCGATGCTCTCCTGGCGTGGGAGGACACGCGCTGTGGCGGCCGCGGCCAAGAGCGACGCAAGGATTAACGATCCCCTCATCTTGGTGGGCGCTGCTGATGATGCAAAGTCCTGGTGTTGTCATGCACTCACAACACTGAATTCGAATCCAAAGTCTGGAACGCGGAGAAGGGCACTTATAGTAGGTAGGTCTTCAGCGGCATACAAGTAAATCCCCGCCCTTGGCCGCAATATACCCCGCGGGTATATGACTTCGAGAAGGTTTTCATGACAAGTCCGGGCGGATAATTCGCTGTCCATATGGCCGGCCGGTAATTGTCGGCCACGACTAATACTGCCGGAATAGTAGGCGTCTTGGATTCCTAGCTATCGCACTTGGCTTTCCCCTCTAACGCTCGGGCTTTGATCTGGGTACGCTAGGTTCGTTGCACTGGTTGGCCCCTATACGGTTACACTGCCTAGTTTTACAGCGTCGCACTGCGAAACCTTTAGCATAACGCTCACATACAAAGCAGGTTGTCCATACTTGATAGGGTCGTGCATCAAGAGCGACATTCCATACTTCACTTTTTTTATGACCCGGAAACGATCATATTTTATCCAGTTCGATCTGATTGCTTGATGTTGTGAGTCGGTCTCAGGGGTTTGTTCCGTCGCTCACTCTTCATTTTTGGGAAAGCAAGCTTGAATGCAAGGCAATTCTTCACCTCAATCATCACAAAGATAGCACCAGCAAGCAAGGCAAGTAAGTTTCAAATCTCATCATTGTTCTATGCACCCGATCTCGCACATCCGTATATATATAATCCCCATGTCGCGTCTATCGCCAGATACACATTACAAGTACAACTCTAAGGTACAATTGATAGATGATGCCTGCCTGCCAAATTGCAGTGGCGCACCATTCTCAAAGCTTCAAGTCCAAGTCCATGATGGCGAACTTAGCCCTGGACACCAGCAGGGGTGTTGCACAGGATGCCCTGGTCAAGCTGGGACACAAATAGTTAGCATCATGTTTCATGTAAGGTTGAGGTTTGGGGGAAAGACATACAATAGGCAGCACGCAGCAGCGAGCGCGCTGGCCAATGGTAGAGCAGGTGGCGCTGAAGCTGTCGGCGCTGGTGGGGACAGTGGGGGGAAGACCGCAGTCGAGGTCAGCGACGCCGAGGACGTCGGTGGCACAGCACTGGGCGGAGCTGTAGAGGCCGGTGCAGGGCACGTAGGGCACCTGGCGCTCCTGCACCTGCGAGGGGAGGGCAGCGACGAAGGTGGCGCACAGGGCGGCGAGGGCGACGGTGAATTGCATGTTGAAGGTTGGTTTGGGTTGGTTGTTGGTTGGTTGGTTGGTGGTTGTAGTTGGTAAAGGTGAGAGTGAAGTGATGGATTGTGATGGTGATGAGGATATTGAGATAGATGAAGACGGCGATTCACCGTGGCTTTATACCAGAATCGACCTCACGATGGCCTCGGAGAGTCTCCTCCACGATGAGGCCTCTGCCACGAAAAAGGAGGTGATGGCGTCACATGCGTGCCTTACTCCCGGTACGCTGGAGGCTGAGAATCGAAAAACAGGAACAGCGTAGTTTCGGTGACGATCGAATTCTTATTTTCCATGGTTGCGAATATAGCCTGGGGGCTCTGGTATAGCTACTCCTACAGATTGAGTGATAGTTGACCTCACTGCAACACGGCCCGCCAGCGGCCGTACCGGCTGTGACCTGTGGCAAAGCTCCATCGCATCCCCATTGGCAGTGCCCGCCGTTACAGAACCTTACATAACCCACCCCTACTGCTGCGTCCAGAAACTCGGGGAATTTCCGCAGCGTGGTGCAGGGTTGAGCTCCCTGGACGTCATCTGCATCGTGCAGTCTAATCTGAGGCATGGATGTTTGCCACCCAACGGTCGCCCAAGCTCAGCTGGGGAAGACTGCCGATCCCTTCCAACGGCCGTCAAGCGAGGGGGGCAATGTCAGTCTGGGGATGCAATGGCACTCGCTTAGTGGCCGTCTTCCAACTTTCCATACCGGCCATTCTTGGCAGCAGCAGCAGGAATATTGCCACAGCTTCGGTGTCGCTCAGGGTTGGACAAAAGGACGGTGGTTATCACCGACTGCGTGCGCTGAAACAGGGGTCCTACTGGCGATGCGTCGAATACGAAAAACTCAACACCGCCAGCACATCTCAATGGGTGCAGAATGTTACATTGGACACCTCCAGCAAAAGCTGGCAGAGAGGCTCACAAGTCATGACGCACGATGCCGTTTGCGACCAATAATGCATCGTCGGTTAAAGGGATAAATATTGCCACTCAGGTACCGGGTTGGCCAGGGTCTGGCAAATGAGATCCGGGGGACGCACTTCCAAGTTCAATGCAGCCAGGGCCCAATGGACCTGCATCAGTTCGCGGGGCGATCGATCACTGTTTGTCAGGACCGGTGTGCACCAACCCACACCCGGTCGGGGGCTGGGACTGCTCCGCCGCGCTACGTTGTCATGTTACGAGAGTATAACCGAAAATATATAACGGCTCATTTCTGAAAGGGGGAGGTAGAGGAGGGCGAGGGTGACATAAGAGGCGTTGCATCCGTGTCTCACTGGCGACGGGCCGCCCCAGCGGCACAGAGACTCCGTGAGTGTGCTGGAATGACGACTGTTTTTGGCCGATGACAACATCGGGTTACACTGAGAGTCGCAGCGAAGAGTCGAAGCGACAATGCCCAACCGGTGCGCCTGCACCTATACGGCAATTGTACCGACGCGACAGACAGAACCGGAATGACAACAGACAGAACTGGATTGATTGTCGGAACCTATTGGGCGGCCGTTCAGATTGGGAAAGCGTTGGGTTGCATGTCTGGCATCACAAATCTGGGCAGAGCTGGGAATTGTCGAAACCAATTGGGTGGGCGCTCAGATTGGGACAGCGATCATTGGGTTGCATGTCTGGCATCGCACATGTGGAATAAGTGCTGGAACCTATTGAGCGGGCGTTCAGATTGGGACAGCGTCTGGGTTGCATGTCTCACCTGACCGCGCACCGTTGCACACCACCGGCTGCACTCCAACTGTTCCTCTCAAAGTGACGATCGCAACGTGAAAGAAAGAATGAGCTGTCCGGCCTTCCCCTCCAAGACACGGCCAAGCGCCATGGTCACATTGCGGAAGAGGATCACAGCGAGGAAGGGAAGAATGGAAAGAATGCATCGCGTCAGGCTTCTTCTCCATGTCACGACCCAAAGACCATGATCACAGTGAAGTAGCAAACCCCCCGAAGAGGGCGAAATGACAAAAGATTGGGGCCCCCTTTGGGCGCCCAAAGGGGGCATAGATGGCAGGAGATTGGGGCCCCGGAGGGGCGTAGATGAGAAGAGATGGCAGCGGGTGTCGGAGTTGGCGGAGTTGGCGGAGTCGGCGGGGATTCGGTCGGCGGGGATTCGGCGGGGACGGCGGGGGCGACGAACCTGCGACAAAGACAGCTTGGACACAGAAAAAAAGAGGGGCAAGGGACATGGGAAAGAGGGGGAAATATGCGGCTCGGAAAGAGCGCTGGGACTGGGGTTTAAATAACATTCTGGGGGTGGTCTGTTCACAAGTGCGAACCCACCTCCATTGCTGCGAATTTACCCACGAGTGCGAACCTAGGTACTTCGTACCTCGATGGGCGCGAACTTCAAGATACCTTAGAGTTGCGCGTGGCATGCATGTGGCAGCCCAAGGCGCGTCAATATCACATGTTGCGGTCCAGCTCTGACACCGCAAGACGACTTCAAGTTGTCTTTCCAGAGGCCAGAGGAGAGAGCGGATTGCTATTCTCGGTGCAATTGATGCCGTAAGTCATCACAATGCAAGGGAGAGGTGCATCCGCATACAAAGCCAGGGCAAACCACTTGCACATGTGAACAAAGCTGACTTTGCGTCAGCGTGAATTACAGACACCGGGAAGAACAACAAGTTTTGACATGTTTTATTTTGTTCAGTTAAATTATCAAATGCTCATATTTGCTGCCTGCTGTACAGCTCTCGCGAAACTCGTCGAATCGCTACCTGCAGGCTGTAGTTACTAACTGGCATTGTCAGACTGAACTCCCAAACCCAGCACCCAAGTGGCTACCAGATGTGAGGCGATAGAACGCGTGGAGAAACCTGCCCGAGTAGGTATGCGATCCGGTCTTTGGGAGATCAAAAATACTCCCTCTTTCAATTAGGTTCCCCAACACATCCATCCATTTCCCCTCATCCCCATCCCCTCGCCCATTCTCCCTCCCCTCCCCCCATTCAAGCCCCCGTCTGATACACCAACTTCTCATACTTCCCCACCGCCTCCTCACTCATCCCACTAATCACCAAAATCCCCCCCTTAATCACCGTCAAGTCCCCATGCTTCTTTACCCACCCATAGTTCTTCTTGCCGACCGCCTCGCGCGCCAGCTCCTCGGCAATCTCAGCCGCGCAGTCCGAGCTGAGGCCATACACGATGGCCAGCTTGTGCTTCTTGTCAACGGTCATCTCGGTGCCCTGTGCGATGAAGGGCTGGCAGGCCGTGTTGAAGGATTGCCAGCAGGGCGCGGGGGGGTAGTACCCTCTTGCGAGCTCGGGGTCGTAGGCGGGGGAGCAGCGCCTTTCGAGGGTGGAGGCGGAGGCGGTTGCTGCGAGGAGGAGGAGGGTGGGGAGCTGCATTTTGGTGGCTTTGTGGGTGGGTTTCTGGTGGGTGGTTTGTAAGTTTGAACTTGAAGGTTGATGCTTGTGTTGGGTCGGAGTTGAGTTCGAAGTGCAGTATCGCGATACTTATATTAATCCACGAAGGATGCAACCGGAGATGCTACCCACAGTAGTAATGTTGCATACCAAGGGTGGCGTGCGCTATAAAAAGATGCAAAGTTCGTATGGATAAATTACCATCGTAGCTGGAATGTACAACCTGAGGTAAGCCCCCGCTTTTTCGGGAAGGGGAGTCGGTGGTTGGCCGGGATTTGGCGACGTTGCTGTGGCGGATTGTCTCGGCAGTCTCTCTGAAATCCTTTCATTGACTTGCGGGATGGCCAATTCTTCGCTAACTCCTAAAGGGCAAATACTCGTGCCGAAACGGAGTGTCTGTCTGCCTCGTGGGATTGTCACGTGGAATTGAATGTGGAAGATGACGATCTCGAGAGTTGCAAGTGACAATCCAACTGGGACTAATATCCCCAGCGCTGATAGGTGCGGTTGAGTTGCGGGAACCCACATTGGGTACCGGGTTTTGGTAAAGCGGACCCCTGACAAAACGGACAATTACCCACCAGTCGGGAGAGGGGGAATAAGTCGTACCAAAATGATGTAGCTCTCAGGGCAACCTCGTGTGAAACCATGAGGTCTTAGGATGTTCGACTTCGACATGTCCGTTTTGTTCTCAGTCGGCCGATTCCAACTTGAACGATAAGCTTTCAAGATGCGATTTACGGCTGCCTTGAAGCTCGCAGCTTCGGGACTACTCCTATTGCCCTCCGCGCTGGCACAGACGAGCCCCTATGTCGGATATCTGATCAGCACATTCTCGGACAAGAACCCAACCGTACAATGGTATCTCTCCAAGGGAAATGACCCGGGATCATATTCGTTCCTCAACCGAGGACAGCCAATTCTGAAGTCGACCGTCGGGACAAAGGCAGTGCGAGATGTGTTTCTCGCGACGAACGCAGGCAGGAATGAGTGGTACATAATTTGTACAGGTGAGTAACAGCACTGTGCACAAACGGCATTAGCACAACCTGGGTTCTGACAAACTTCCCCAGATCTCGATGTCACAGCCCCGGGCTTCTCATGGGACCGCGTCACCCGCAACGGCAGCCGCAGCCTCGTAATCTGGAAGTCCACCAACCTCGTCGACTGGACCGGCCCAAGTCTCCCCGTGTAAGCTCCGCTCCGCTCCCCTACCCCCTCCCCTCCCCCTTCCATCCCTCTTCCTTCCATCCCCCCTAACACCACATACCACCCAGCGTCGAAGACCCCACCGCCGGGATGCTCTGGGCGCCCTCCGCCGTCTTTGACAACACCACATCGCAATACTTCGTCTTCTGGTCCTCCCAACTCTACATCCCCTCCGACACCGCCCACAAAGGCACCGCCACGCTCAAGCGCATCCGCTACTCCACCACCAAAGACTTCGTCACCTTCAGCCCCCCAAAGGATTACCTCGCCCCCTCGAAGAACGCCATCATCGACCAGGAATTCCTCTCTCTCATAAAACCCGGCCATTTCGCGCGCTTTTACAAGGATGAAACAGCCGGTAGCCATGTCGTCATCGAGACTACTACGGGTGGGCTGTTCGGGGGCTGGAAGACGGTTGGGAATGTGCGGAGCGAAGGGCAGAGGGAGGGCCCGGCGGCGTGGGCGGATAATACCACGCCGGGGAAGTATTATGTGTTGTTGGATGACTATACGCAGTATTTGCCGTTTCAGACGACGGACTTGTCGGGTGGGAAGCCGTGGGGGGTGCCGAATTGGCCAAACTTCCCGAAGGGGTTGAAGCATGGGAGTGTGACACCGTTGACGAGGAGGGAGTATGATGCGGTGGCGGGGAGGTTTCCTGCTTGAGAGGTGGAGTGAAAGCCGCTAGATGTATTTTAAACTAAATAGTGGATGAGACTGAATCGAAGACGGAACTACCTTAAGCTTGGAAATAATAGACTTACAGGGATACAGAGGATAGAGAAAGTGTGGGGGTTTAAGTTTACCATTTCGCTAGAGTAGAGCGTCGTGGAGGTAGTGGTAGTGACTAGATATCTTACAGTGTGCCCCATTTCTCTTGACTAAACATATTCTAGTTACTGCACAGATTGGCTATGATATCGCTAAACTTTATCAAACTTCAACATGTGAATTACTGTAAGTCCTGGAATAAATTTGAAGTAGAGGCCGCGATATTCAGTTTAATTAGGGTCTTTGAATCCACACCCTGTAGCCCCTCCTTCCACTTGGCTACATTTCTGTCACCGCCACCTGGTCCCTTTTTTAGGCATTTTCTAACCTGTTGTCTGATTACCGGTGTAAAAGACCCACTATTAGCTAACTGGCAGTTTTCGTTAGCTATTAGACACCTTAATTAGCGGTATTTATTAGTTAGGATTCTGGGCGCCACATTATAGCCTTTAAAGTCAGCTTCTCTGCCTTACCAGGGACCTGGATGCAAAATGTCTTAACTTTCCGAAACCCTAATAAATTATACAGTAGGTAGCGTATGGGGCTGGCCATAACTGATATGTCCTGTGGGCTATCCCTGAGAACGAGTTCTATAGCTTACCTATAAAGCTACGGCCCGTGGCTGCGTTGGTGAAAGTTAGGTAAAGTAGTGAGGATCTGGAGGTGGATCTGGTAGTTGCTAAAGTGTGAAAAGTATCTCCTATAGGCCTTAACCTGTTACTTCCAGAACGTGTTAAAATGGTCGTGGTTAGCGTCCCTACGAGCGCTGAATCCCTGCTCATCAACCCATTTCACAGCTGCCAGATGTTAGTCGCTATATACTACGAAGCCGAGGCCGGCAATAGAGTGGGATACTTGCAGTCAGATTCGGTGCTGTGGGCATGGCGATGGCAGCTTGTCAGTTTGGTTTGGCTGTCGGAGCGCAGGCCTTATTGATCATGCTACGCCGTCGGTGAGCTTATCACAATGGATTGCCGTGTGTTTATGATCATGACGGTCTATAGACACTCTAACCATAGAGAATGATGTAACTGAAGAGGCGTATCTCTGTATTTGTCCGATTTCATCTAGTACATGGTCTTTGTGTTCCAGCTGCGCAAAGTGTACAATCATAACCTTCTGCAGTTTTACCATTATTACACTTGTTTCGGCATTCGGGGCCGGGTATTGTGCCGACACCCCCGCATATTGTGCAATCATAGCCCTCAGGCGTTTTGCCACCCTCGCACATGTTTGGGCATTTGGAGTCGGGCATCGTATCAGCTTAAGACCAAAATCAGCTATTTGTCTTGCTGGGGATATCGGAGAAATAATTACATGGGCGTTATGATGGTTTCACTAGCTTGCTTTACGCAGCGGCGTAGTGATGGGCAGGCTTGAGGTAGTGGATGAAAATCCAAGTCACCCCGCAGTGCACAGGTGGATATTAGCCGAAGCTGGGCGGGGCTGATCTGAATTGATTAGGTAACAAATAATCATGTGACTATAAGCATGGGTAGTCGTTGATTGTAGGGTGGTGAAACAGCCATTACACCACCCCAAAATCGACACCTTAGATTTCCCTCTTCTTCGGAGCTGAGCAGTTGCCGCCTTAGCCTGAGCCAGACTGAGCCAGACTGAGCGAGGGGGCTGCAGTTCTGAAGCCTCGGCTACATTATCTCAGCAAGCTCAGCCCCTGCAACCCCTACCTCACTACCCCTTTCCACCAATCAGAGCCCCCCACCATCAAACATTACCGAAGGCAGTTTTGGCCCCATTTATATATCGGCACGGGCCACTTTTTCCATCTCTGGCTTCCAACACTTCCAGCCACAACCCACAGCTCAAAAATAGGGGCTGTGCTTATAGAGATAATAAACGGGGTGATAAAACTTTTGATTAGCACGGACCATGTTTTGTAGGTCGGATGTTTGCGCAAAGTACTCTCGAAAAATAAGAGGTCTGTGCTTGCAGGGCAAAAGTGGGGTGAGGTGAGGCACAAGTTACGTCATTAATCATTCCACCTCTGCTCCTTCACTATCGTTCACTAAAGTGTATAGAAGCATGAGAGTCAGGTCATGTCCAGTATCTGCACTCGAAATCAATATCATGTCATGAGAGAACAGGGAATGCTCAGTGATAAAGTCTAGGTTTCCAGAAGCAATGTTGGATGCTTGATATAATCAGTTCGTTTCTGGTTCGCGCGATTTCGTCTAGCATCCTGCTAACCACATTTCGTTATTTCGTATTAGAAATATACCCACTGTGATTGAGTTGCGGAAAGTACCTCTGTCGTCCGCCTATACTCTCAAGGAGAATTCGTCTTTATCTCGCACATTATGGCATCGCCAAAAGACGTTCAGCGCTTCAAAGAGGCGACGAGTTTGGTATACGGGCCGCTCGAGAACATCACTGAACAAGGTGCTCGGGTGTGGACACCGCCAAGTCATCCGGGCGCAGGGGGGCATCGGGGCAGGTATCTCTGGACGGATGCTTTTGGAGTGGTCAATTTCATCACCCTAGCGAAAGAGACATCGTCGCCCATGTTCCTCACGCTAGCCAAACAGCTCGTCCGAACGGTTCACAACGTGCTCGGTTGGACGCGAGACGGCACTGCCAGACTACCATTAGCCACGGATAGCGAGCCCCTGAAAGGCGGCCTCAGGATCGGGAAGACGGAGGCCTATGGCAGCGACCGCGACGGCCAGGTACGAGCTACACTCCTCACCATGTTATAGCGGAGACTGAGCTGACCAGTTTAGTATCACCACTACCTCACGCTTTGGATGTTCGCTCTCAACCGGCTGGCGCTTGCAACTGGCGAGAGCGAGTATAACCAGCTCGGAATTCAGCTCGCCAAGGCCATACACCCTCGGTTCGTGAGGCGCGCAGAGGGAGGTGGTCTTGGCATGGTGTGGAAGCTATCCACAGATATGAAGGCGGTCCTAGTATCTTCTGAGGGCCACCTCGACGCGGCAACAGGCTTCGTGGTCTATCGACTTCTCCAGCAGGCGGCTGGAAAGCTTAGCGGCACCTCTGACGAGCTTAGCAGCGAGATAGCCGACTACCGCCAGCTCATGAGCCGCGAAGGGAGGCTCAAAGCCAGCTACGACCCGCTCGATCTGGGGATGGGGCTCTGGATGGCCCACTTCTTCCGGGGCGAAGGCTGGGCCGGAGCCCTTGGCAACCAGAGCCTCGAGGTGACTCGCGCGGTTCTGGACGAGAGTCGTGGACTCCTGGCGCAGAACTTGGCCCGGCGACTGGCGTTCCGGGAGTTCGGCATGTGTTTAGGGCTGAAATGCTGGGGCGTGGATGAGCAGGTGAAGAAGCGCCTCAAGACTGTCATCGAGTTTTGGCAAGAAATTGTCGAGGATCCGACTAGTGAGGACCTTCGGCCCATTACTGTTGCTATGTACGCTGCTGCACTGGTTCCCGGTGCCTTTCGCGACGGTTACCTCCTCTTAGACGAATAGGCGCTTCGTCATTTACCGATTACGTGAACCGGAGGGACAGCACTCTAGAGACCCCTGACTCGTTTCAATTTAATTGATTTTAAAAGCTGGGATACCAAAGGGAGCCCTAGCTGTGCCTAAGAGTCATTAGTGTAGGCTGGGTACACTCCCTTTGTTCCTTTAACCTCTCTGGGTTCTGGCTCCCCCGCTGCTTTTAGGTGTTCGTTTCTACCGTTTTCCTTACTACCACTACTTTCCTAATTTTAAACATCTACCTTGTCGGGCGCGTCTGAAGCAGCGTGTAACCAAGAAAAATCCCGCTCTGGTTGGCCAAGAAGGTCCGTGATTGAGGTAAGCATTGATTTCATAGGTTGCACTCTCCTAGCAAGGGGACCTGCCTACCACTCTCGGAAGACACGAACATAGTCTCCCTCATCGACATATTCAGCTAGTGTGTTAGCAACAAAACTACGACACAAGGCTTCGCCTTGCATGGCATTGGCGAGCGGCGATTCTTTTGACGCGAAGCTAGAAGCCGAATGAACCATACAAACCCGATGGGTTCAGGACGGTATTTTTCCAAAGTGGGGTCAACATCGGTAATGATCGAAACCCTCGCTCCCATCAGCTTCAAGGTGTAATTTCCAATGCGAAACCAATGTTGGAAAAATCAAAGTCCGAGGCATGGAACTGCGTGTTATAAGGGCGGAGGTCTCGTTGAACCGTGTGTAAGGGGCTTGACTAAAACGAGCACTGGGGTGAGGAACCCAGGATGGGCAATGTACCGCTCCTGGGTGCGGCGCTCTCTTACCGAACCGCTCTGCTGAATGGCGGTACCGAAACCATCACTTCTGCTTCGAGTCAAGGTCTACCAAATCTAGAACGTTGATCATCTGTGCCGCATTGTTGGCTTGATGGACAGGCACAATTTAACCCACTGGGAAGATATGAGTCCCAATATTGGGGAAGCGAATGGCATGCGGAACCTGCTTTTCGGGTTGCCCTTGCAGCATGCCGTCTCAGGGAACAATGACCCAATATTTTGACGTGTTGCCACACGCCGATCATCCCCGCATCAAGAATACTGCGCAGCACCCAGGCCAATGCCAGGTTACATCTCGTCCCGTCTTTGATTGACCACTCAAGCCAAGCCCGCAACCTGTGACAAATCCCGTGGTAACAAGGCTTCGACCGCTGAATCTTGAACCGAAACTATTCACACCATATTTCATGCACGGCTCAGGAGGTCGCGTTGCTGCCACCCAACCGTCCAATATTGAATCAAAATCGGCACCGCCGAAGGCCCGAGATGATTGAATTATCAACGCAGCCTTGGTTAGAGCCAGCAGCCGCAACTTCTGATGGGACATGGCTTGGCCATCTACGTCATTGAGGCTGCTTTGGTACAGTCATCTGTTGAACTACGGCTTCTATCCGAGTGAGGTTACGAGATTGCGATGCGCTGAAGATATAAGATGAGACGTCTCAGCCCAACGTTGACATCAAGGGCAACTCTCTCAACTCTCAACTCCCAGCCACAGAGTACACTGCATGCCCACAGAGAGACAACTCTCAAATTCTTCTTGATCAAAACCCCATTATACCTCTGAAAATGCGCTTCCGCCCCAGTATCCCACCCTTCACCCTCCTCTTCACCCTCCTTTCCTTCACAGCTGCAGACACCTGCACCACCCTTCTCACAACCACCTCCATCGAAGTCTCCCTCCCCTTGACACCGACCTATACCCTCGAGCAAGCAGACTACTGGTCAACCTCCTGCGCCGCCCTGCTCCCAACCTGCATCATCTTCCCCAAAACCGCCTCCGAAGTCTCCACCATCCTCTTCCACCTGCACGCCTCCAACGAATCCTTCGCCATCAAATCCGGCGGGCACAACCCCAACAACCTCTGGTCAAGCGTCTCCTTCGGCCCCATCATCTCCACCCAGCGTATGGACGCAGTGATTGTCGACTCCACCACCGGCATCATCACCCTAGGCCCAGGCAACCGTCTCGACGAAGTGGCCGCCAAGCTCGACGGCACAGGCTGGACCTTTGTAGGCGGCCGCATTGGCCACACGGGCGTAGGCGGACTCGCCGTTGGCGGCGGTCTATCCTACCTATCCACCCAGCACGGGTGGGCGGCATCGTCGATCATCGAGTTCGAAGTAGTCCTTGCCAACGGGACCGTCGTGCACGCTTCTGCAACCGAACACAGCGATTTATTCAAAGTGCTGAAGGGCGGTGGGAATAACTTTGGCGTGGTGACGGAGTATGTCGTCCAGGGGTATCGACAGGGTGATGTGGTTGGTGGGAATTTGGTGTTTGTGAGGAGCGAGGAGACGGATAGGAAAATGCTAAAGGCGGTGAGGGATTTTACAGAGTATAGTGAGGATGACAAGGCCGCAGTGATTGTCACGGCCGAAAGAACGAATTTGGATCTGGTGGATTCGTGGATTTTGTTTCTGTTTTATGATGGGCCGGAAGTTCCGAGTGGCACGTTTGACAATTTTACGAATATTGGACCGGTCGTTGATACCGTCAGACGAAGGAGCTATGCGGATTTGCTGGCGTGGAGCAATTGGGTTATTATCAGGGGCAGTGTTGTCATGATTGGAACTGAGACGGTGCCACTTCCTAGCGACGGGAGTCATGAAGTGGTAATGGGTGGTTTTCATGAGCATTGGAGGAATGTGTCGGGATCGGTGTTGGATGTGCCGGGGCTTGTGGCGTCGATTGCATATCAGCCGTTTCCGAAGCGGATTGCGCAGGCGGCGACAGAGAAGGGCCCGGATTTGATTGAGGCTGACGATGATGTAGACAGGTTGATTATTGAGATGAACTATAGCTTCATCCCGCAGAGTGAGTATGGCCGGATGGCGGATGCGATGGAGGCAACTTACACTGGGATACGCGACCGGGTGATGGACTGGCAGGCCGGGGGTGTGCTGCCGAGCAGTGTTTATCTTCCCATTCTCATGAGCTACGGCTTCTATCGGCAGGATTATTTTGCGAGATTGAAACCAGAGAATGCGGCGCTGGCGAGAGCGGTTGCAAGCAGGGTTGATCCTGATGGCATGTTCAGGGACAGGACTGGAGGATGGAAGCCCTAAACAGATGAGTTCGTAAACTGAAGAGATTATGTATGCGAGTTTTGGAATCTCCACATGGTTTAGGCTCTGGCCTTGTGTTTGGTAGAAGCGGAACTGAATCTTTATGGCCCCAGAGAAGTATCTACCTGCTCGTTTCTCATGATTACGGCTATTAGGCGAGGTATCTAGTACTAAGTGTGAGAATATGGTAATAGGCGCCTTGTCTTCTATAACCATTTTTAAAAAGTTATTTTAGTTTATTAAATATAGATTACTTATATATTTCTTTTCTCTTATTAAAACATAAACTTATAATTATACTATTGCAAGGTCACGTGGCAATCATGTGATTGTAAAGAGGTTAACGTGCTCGTTATTATTCTTCATTCTACCTAAGAGGTGGTAAGAAGGCTTATTATTATACTCAGCCAGTTCAGAGTGATTATTAGACCAGCTTGTTCTTCTGCAACGTAATATTACAGCCTTTAAGATTTCTGGAATCTACGAGAACACACTAGCTATTTAGGCTCCACTTACTGGCTTTACTAGTGAATTAGTGGCTTGGCGTCTCTACACCACTATCACACTGGCTTTCTAGCTAACATATACTAATTAGTTAAATAAACTATTATTTATATTTCTCTTTAATAATATTTTAAATATTATTATATTAGTTTATAAAGTTATTATATAATTTCTTCATTACATTTAAAATTGCTAGCGTCGCTTTGTTCGTCATTGCGCGACGGCCCTTCGCTACGCTACAGGGCGCTCCATGCCTCGCTTTCACTCCTGGCAATTTTGGCGTGGGGTATTAAGCCTATTTTAATAAGCATAGCGAACAAGCGACAGAAACCTGTCTAGAAGCCAATATATCCGTTTAAAAAGGTAAAAAAAAATTAAAAAGAATAATAATTAAGGATAAAAAAGTAATCTTTATAAACAAATCTTACTATTTATTAATCTTATTTTATAAAGTTTATATGCTTTAATTTTTAAGATTCACATACTTTGTTTTATAAAGTTTAAAGAAATAATAAAAAAAATAATAATTAAAAATGAATCTTACTTTTTAAAGACTTTATTTCATAAGGTCTATAAGCTTTATTCTACAGGGCTTATAGGCTTCATATTACAGGGTTTACAGGATTTATTCTACAGAGTTTATAGTCTTTATTTTACAATTTACAATTTATAGTTTTTTTTTTCACTTTTACAAATGCAATTCGAACTGGGAACCTCTTTAATTTATATTACGCTGTTTACCACTATACTATTTCTATTTCTATCTGTGAAAAACTAAAGGTTTTTTTAAACCTAACTGGGTGAATTAGAGTAATAATTAAATAATTTTTAATTATAAGCTTACATAATCAAATGATATGTTTTAATATGCATTATATGATGTAGAATCCGATTTTCACATTATTTTCAGGGTTAGGGTTCAGGAAAAGGAGATATTCAGGTTTAAAGTGAAAAAACCATGACTTTCACAAGTATTATTTTAGTTATAATATAGAATAAGGGAGTATCATATGTAGATTTTAGCTCTAATTCTTAATCTAAAGCTTGATTTGGAATAGCTATTAAAACCAGAGAGATATTTAAGTTTATATTAATGTTATTACCATTATTTAGATTTAAACAGTAATATCTTTGTGATTATAAGCCGTATAGGAAAAAGAATTCCAGCTCTGTATTCTACGTAATAAACTGTATAGGAAACGTAATTATTACTTCTTATTATGCTACTTATCGACAGGTTATTATTATAATAACTATTATTTTCTAACTTTAAACATTAATATCTTTCTCACTTTAAGCAGTATGGTAAAACTGATTCCAGTTCTGGATTCTACGTAATAAGCCATATAATAAACGTAAGTAATAGATCTTATTATATTACTTATTAACCAGTTATTATTTAAATAATTATTATTATTAGACTTTAAATAGTAATATCTTTCTTATTATAAGCGTTATAGTAAAACGAACTACGGTTCTGAATTCTAAGTAAAAATCTACGTATAAAACCACCTTCTTTGATTAGATTTAGCTTTGTTTTTATTTCCGAATACCCATTTGTTTAATTTTTTCAAATGCTAATAACTTCTGAACCATAACCCTAACCCTGAATCTGACTTCAGATTTGGACTCCTGGTCACGTGACGTATCTCAAAACATATCATATCACGTGATTTGGGGCCCGAGTAGGGGCCCGAGAGGAGGGGCCCGAGCAGACCTACTTTTGATAGTGAACCGACCAGTCCTAGGTCGAGTTGAATTTCCTTATCAGTTTTAACTAAATTTCCTACAGTTTTTTTTTTTTTTAGACCACCCTTACAACAAATTGTCCTCCGGACAGGATTATTATACTTACGATAGGGTAAGGGACTTTTTAATTTCTTACGTTAATAATATATTATTATTAAGTATTCTTAGTAAGATTCACCTGACTAAATTTACGATTTACTTAATAATATATTACCTAAGAGTTATGCTAGCCTTCATTCAGCCATCTTATCCCCATCACCTTATAGTAATTGGCTACAGTCAGGGACCTTATCTGCTATTACGATCTGTCTTTATCTAGTTATTCTGTTGACTTAGAGCAGCCGTAACATCTTCCATATATGAAAATTTAACGTTTAGAAGACTTTTAAATCGCTTATAAGATTAGTGTCAATACATAACCCCTAATATTTCAAAGTATAAGCTATGATGATTAATTTTAGTGTTAATATAACTAACTCTAAGCTTTTAATACTAATATATAATAGACTTTTATATAGTGTTATAGTTTTTAAACACCTTAATAATCCGACGTTAAAATCATAACTGTTAAGAAACGACGCAAGCTAATTTAGAGTAACTAATCGTTAGGCTTAGAGTTTGGTGGCTATCAAACTTTAGCGTAAGTAATAGAAATAAGCTTAGATCAGATAATCATCAGGACCTCTAGGTCTTTAGAAAGTTATATATATTAATATTATTATTTAATTATAATAAAGTAAGAGACTTCTTAATTTATCATATTAGTAATATATTACATTGTTTTTAAATATAATTTCGGTGTCGCGGCCTTCCCCGCCGGGTTAAGCAGCATCTAATGCGGACATTGACCTCTGTAAGCTCTACATTACTCTTTACGTTATAATGTCTGGCTAATTTCACACCTATCTCTTATTACTATCCTTATCTCCACTTAAATGCATCTGCTGTTAACGTAAATACTCTATACTGCTGTAACACGGAAGGGCCTGGAAGTGTGACGACCCTGCAGGCTGTCACTTGGGCCGGAGCGGCCCGACAAATCCCCCGCAGAAGGAACAGTGCGGGAAGACGGTGCACACCGTCCAGGCGTACTGGGCTAGGGGTGTAAAGACCCGAAGCCCCTACGACTAATAAGGTGCTGCTTGCGGTATGCCGAGTGCTCGCATCACGAGTAGGAAAAACCCTATAAGCGGAACGCTTACACGATGTAAAGTGCTTGTATAATAAGCACTTACAGCACTATAAGTAAGGTATAAAGTACCTTTCAGTTAGTTAGTATAAATAGCTATAGTTATACTTATAACCACCATAAGGGACTCTGGTTCCTCACGTTAATATTTAATTATTTATTTATATCTTACTATTTAGACTTACCTTTATATATTATAGTGATAGCGACTTATAGTAACATTAAACTCCTATTTAAGAATGTTAGCTTAATAAGCCGTCTTTAAAGCGCCCTTTACCTGTTAGCGTCCTGCTATACGTTCTGTTTTAACCTGCACTAGTCTTTTTAAGGCCTGTATTAAAAGTAGGTTATAATATAATATTAGCGTTTTAACTTTAAATACTATTTATTAAACTCCTAAATACCATCTCTCTCCCACTAACATATCGACCTCCAGAAAAGGTAAGGAGATTAAGGAGGTGTAAGCTTAGCCTTAACTCCTTATTATTAATAAATTAGTTACATACCTTAAAGACTTAAACCTTAATTAGTAAGGACTAGTTAAGGAATTTAATAAAGCTTTCCCTAGAGATATTAAGAGCTATATTAGTCTTATTAAAAAACTCTAGGCTTGACTTAACGCTATTAAGCTGGAAAATAACAACTTTAAGGGCTTATAAAAGAAATAAGTGAAGCTCCCTCTGCCCTTACGCTTTAAGGGAGACTTTACATAGCTAGAGTCCTGGATAGCTTAGCTTTAAAGCTATATCACTTATTATAACAAGCAGTTCTTCAAAGAAGAAGGAAAAGTTAAGTTTACTAAAGCCTTACTAGACAGAGTAGCTACTTACTAATATAAACCCTATGTAAAGATAATTAACGACCTTTTTATAAATAGAGCGTGTAAAGAGGCTCCCGAGATTTAAGCTCTTTTTAACAACTTTAACGTATTTATTAACTAACTCTAAATTAAGTTTAGAGAACTAAATGCCTCCTAGTAGGTTAAGTAACGCCTTATGGCCTTAAGGCAGACGTCCTCAGTCTTTAAGTTCTCTACACGCTTTAAACTAGAAGTAGTAAAGATTAAACTTAACTAAGAGGCCTTAATAATACTGTTCTAAAGTAGCTTAAAGGAACATATTACTAGAGATCTTTATTAAGAAGACTGACTAGACTACTTGTAAGAACTGGTTAAAATAGCTATTAAGGCTGATAATTAGTACTATAATCACTATTATTAGAAGAACTTCTAGAAGGAACGGACCCCTTATTAGCTAAGTAAACTTAAAAAGGGGAACTAGTTAACTGTAACAAGTCACTACCCCAGGTTAATAGATATTAGTATAATAAACTATTAGAATTAACCTAACTGTGATAAGCCTTAATAATAATAGCAGTAAAAGCAGTTTAAAGACTTATTATAAGTTTAATGCTTTAACTGTAATAAGAAAGGACATATAACACAGTAATACTTATCGTTAAAGTAAATTAGTTAAAAACCTGTCTTAAAAGGAGGAAAGCACATTAAGTTTAATTTAAGAGACGTTTATATTAGGATAGTAAGTAACAAAAAGGACTGCACTTAAATAAATAAGTGTAACTTAAGAGATAAGGAAGAAGAAGAAGAACTTTAAGACGTAATATATCTAATCCTTAAGGGTATCTTAAAAGAGTTAGTTACAGAGGTATAGGTTACAGAAAACCGACTTTAAAGTAAAAACTTAAAATTATTAGAGGTATAGGTTATAAAAGACCGACTTTAAGAAGAGATATTCTAATTAGCTGTTACAGGCTTTAAAAACCTCACTTTATAAGCTTAGGAATTAAGGAAGTCTAAGAAGGACCCTAATTTAAAAGTTATTAAGATAGTAGAAGGAGTTAAAAAACTAGCCCTCTAGGCTACTTAGACGGTAAAATAAGCCTTAAAAGGGGAAAGAGAATAAGTTAAGAGAATCGAATTAAAGAAACGGAAGTTCTTCTTAACAGTACCCTTTAAGACTTTTAAATACTTTAAACACGTTAAGTAGATCAGCTCCTTTACCTCCTTAGAAGAAGGACAGCTTAGATAGCTGCCCTGTATTAAAGCCGGTATGCTTTAAACCGGTACCTTAAGGGTCCCTTAAGAAGGCACAAAGTAAGTACATTAATAGAGGGTTTAAGAGTTAAAGAAAAGATATTAGGAGTTAGTGGACAAAGTGGAGGATTTATAAGTTAAAGGCCTTACTGTAACGTCTAAGGATAAAGTAGTAAAGGTTAAGTTATAACTCTGTAATTAAGTTCGCTTTACTAATTAGCTTAAATACCGACTTATTAAGGAAGGACACTTTATAAAGGAATAAGTTAGGTTACTATTACCTAAGTTCTAGGAAGAGGTTTAGGAGAAATAACGTATATAGAGGTAAGTGGAAGAAGAGAAAAAATAAAATACCACTTCCCTTATTCTGTACTTTATAACTGTAACACTTATAATTAATATTAACTACCTTAATTATAAAGATATACTGTAAATCGATTACATATATAATAACTGCGCTTTTAACTGGTATTATAGACTTAAAGCCCTTTATAACCACTTCTTTAATATATAAAGATAAGATTACGCTATTATAAGGGTAAAGTTAAAACTAGTCTATTATTAAGTCTCTTACTCCCTAATTAGGGAATCTAGTAATAAATAGAAGGTTATTATAGTTAACTAGGCCCCTGTTACGTGCTAGTGAGGAGGGGTATTTAATAATTACCTAGTTATAACGTGTTTATTATATCTTAACGGAAAAGCTAGGGAATAGTAGAAGTGGGAAGATTACTAACAGATCTAAAAGTAAAAAGACATTACTGCAATTTAAGCCTGTAAAGTATATTATTAACTTATTAAGGACTTTAGGAACATTATACTATTTAAAGTTAACTGGATATTAAAGCGTAAGAACTTAAGAAAAGTTAACTATTAAGTTTACTAAAGCTGCCTATTTTTCTAAAAGGAATTAGGAAAAGGCTATAGGCCCTTTAAAAGGGCTGGAAACTAGTAATTCGCTAATCAGTGAAAACTTTAAGAAAAAGGAGAGGTATTTAAAGGTTAAGCTAGATAAGACCTTAAGGATAAATAATTACTATAACTTAGATATTAAAGGAGTATAAGTATTATTCTATTAATGTTAATATAATAAATGGAAAAGGAAGGCTATTTAGGGTAAGAGTAATGATTAATAGCGGGAGTGCTTCTAACTTAATACACCTCTTACTAGTTAACTGAAGGAAACTCCTTAATAAAAAGTATAAAGAGGTTATTCCCATTTAAAATAGAGAAGGAAACCTATACTAATATAATAACGGTAAAGTCACCCACTACTTGCCACTCCTGATTAAAGTAGATAAGGATAAATAATAAGTAAACTTTAACGTTACATTAATTATAAGTTACAATATGATCTTAAGTCTACTTTAACTGGAAAAGTATAACCCTGTAATTAACTAAAGGGGTGGCTACCTTACCTTTAATAAGTCCCCCAGCTATAACTATTATTTAGAGAAAGTTAAAAAGGTATTAAACTGTTTTAAAGATATATAAAGCACTTAAAAGCACATTAAACTCTTAAAACTAAATACAGTTTAAGTTAAGTTTATTAAAATGGTTAAAGGATTAGAAGGTCTACTATATTACTTAAATAACGATTTAAAAGGTAAAAAGAAGTAAGAAGCTGATTTACAAATAAGTGAAGAAGTTAACTTATTTAAAGTACTTGCTAAATATAGGAAGTTCACCCTATTTTAAAAAAAGATACCGTAATTACCAGACTATAAACTATAAGACTATAAAATTAAGCTAAAACTGGGAGTGAAGCTCTGTAACTTCTAACCCTATTATTTAAACCCCTAATAAGTTAAAGCCTTATAAGAGTATATTAATAAGAACTTAAAAAACAGGTTTATTATAGAGTCCTAGTCCCCAGTAAGGTACCCAGTGCTATTCGTCCTAAGAAAGGGAGACGGTAAGCTACGTATAGTTATTAATTATTAAACGTTAAACAAAGATATAATTAAAAACCATTACCTATTACTACTTATTACGGAAATGTAAAAACGGATTATTAAAGTAAATTAGTTCTCTAATCTTAACTTTCCTATAGGATTTAACTACATTAGAGTAAAGGAAGAGGATAAATATAAGATAACTTTTCAGACTTATAATAAGCATTACTAATACTATATTATGCTAATAAGATTAATAAATACCCCCACAACCTTCTAAGGCCTTATTAACAGTGTTCTCCACCCCTTCCTTAATAAGTTTATCTTTATATATTTAAACGACGTTCTAATCTATTCCGAAACTTTAAAAGAACACTAAAAGTATATATAATAAGTTCTAACAGCTTTTAAGAAGGTAAAGCTGACAGTGAACCTAGAGAAAAGCTACTTCTATATTTAAAAACTAAATTACTTAAGGTTTAAAGTAACCCTTAGAAAGCTCAAAATGTAAATGGAGAAAACAGAGGCAATTAAGGATTAACCCACTTTAAAGAACTAAAAAGAGTTATAAGCCTTTATTAACTTTATAAACTTTTATTACTGTTTTATTAAGTATTTTATAAAGGTTGTAAGATTACTTCACAAACTTACAGGTAAAGGAAAGCCATTTAAGTAGACTAAAAAATAACAGAAGGTGTTTAAAGACCTTAAACACACCTTTATTACAGTGCCAGTCTTAACCCTTCCTGATTTCTTAAAACCTTTCTAAGTTAAAACAGACTCCTTAAAATTCGTAATTAGCAGGGAACTTAATTAAGTCCAAGATAATAGGAAACGCTACCTAGTTACTTTCCTATTAAAAGGAATCTACAACCCAGCCTTATAATACCTAATCCATAATAAGGAACTAATAATAATTATTTAATATTTTATTAAGTAGGCACTGTATCTAAGCGGTACGGAAAAACCAGTCCAGGTTTTTTCAGACTATAATAACCTCTAATACTTCCTAACGAAGGAACTTAACCCACAGTAAGCACAGTAAGCAGAGTTAATAACCCCGTTCTACTTCCAGATCCATTACGTTAAAGGAAAAGATAATAAGTAAGCTAATACTCTTAGTTAAAGACAGGATTATAAGGATGCTAATCCGGTCTTAGTCCCCGTTACTATATTTAACAAACTTAAAAACGGTACATTAAAATATACACTGTAAATGTCAGATAACTAAACACTGGAATAAACTATTAATATCTATATAAACTTATAAACAGAGTATAATATCTATTAGTAATAATAAGACTTTTAAGCAAGGAGGTTAACAGAAGGTACCTATAAGTATAAATACCCCTTAGGAGACTTCTTAAGGCACGTGCAGGACTATGGGAAGGAGTGCCTAATACATCTAAACTATAATAAAACTGGTTATTAGCTGGAACAGCTGCTAAAAGGCGTAGATAGCACGCCTAAACCAGGAGTAAGGCTCTAGTATTAAGAGAAACCGTATATTTATAACTTAAATAAACGGAAGGAGTACGTTTAGTAGGTTTATAAGTCTTAACTTAAAGGACATATAAGCTAAGCTAAGACTCTTACACAGGTTTAATAATTATACACCTTCTTCGGAATAAAGAAGTTAATTAAGAAAGTGGTTAATAACTATAACGTCTGTTATAAAAAGTAAAACCAACATTATAAACTTTACAGACTTCTTAAACCACTCCCTGTACTATAGGCGTTATAAAGTTCCGTCTTACTTAACTTTATTACTGGGATTTTAAAGTCTAAGGACCCTATTATAAGAGTTACTTATAACTAAGTCCTTATAATAGTTAACAGATTAACAAAATGGGCTTACTTTCTACTAACCTTAAAGGATATAACAGCAAAGTAACTTACTTATATATTTAAAAAAGAGGTAATTTTATAACACCTTTAACTAAATAACATTATTATAGATTAAGATAAGCTAATTATATTAAAGTTCTAATAAGGACTAATGTAAAGAATAGGTGTAAAGAGTAAGCTTTTAATAACATTCCACTTATAAACAGATAGTTAAACGGAGTAAGTTAATCAGATACTTATAACGTATCTCTAAACTTACGTTAACTTCGAATAAAATAATTAACTTAAACTGTTACTAACAGCACAGATAGCCTATAACACAACACTAGTTAAGTTAACAGGTATATTACTATTTTTCGTAAACTACGGTAAGGAGCCCAAACTCCGTTAAGGCCCACCTACCAGCACCCCCTAAACCGTAATCTACATAAACTGGATGTAAGAACTATATAACCACATGTAAGCCGAATTTAAGTTTACACGTGAACGAATAAAGAAGTTTGCTAATAAATACTAAATTAAATAATTAATATTTAAGAAAGGACTTTATTACGATAGTAAACGAGTTAAGGGACCGACTCTTCAGAAGGGGGATTATATCTACCTTTTTTCGTAAAACCTATATTTAAAATAACTTAATAAGAAGCTTAATTTTAAAAGGTATAAACTGTTCTAAATTAAGAAAAAGGTTACCACCTTTAATTATAAACTAGACTTACCTGCCAGTATAAAGGTGTAGATTAAGGTTTTTCATATCTTACTTTTAAAACCTACTTTAAAGGGAGTTCCTTTAGAAAAGAAAATTAAGATCGATACCGATAAGGATAAGTACGACATTAAGGAAGTTATAGATTTACAGAAGGGAAAAAACACGTTTAAATATCTTATTAAATAGTTAGATTACAGTCTTAAAAGTAACTTATAAGAGCCAGTTAAAAACCTTAAGTGCCTAAACTTAATTGCAGAGTTCCACTAAAAGAATTTAAATTAATTAAAACCATCTATAAAGAACGTAAAGTGAAGATTAAACCAGTTAGTGTAACCTTAAGGAGGTAAACTAATTAATTTACTTTAAAAATAGAAAAATAAGATAAAATCTGACATTTAAACTGTTAAACTAAAAAGTAAGATTACTATAAGATTTAAAGCTTAAAAAGTGGTAAGAAACTCTTTAATAAGTATAAAAGGACATTTATTAAAAACCTTAACTAGGGTTATAAGGACCTTAGACCTAATAAGGAGGATAGGCCTTTAAAGCCCTATATGAAAATAAGCGCTGTTAGTAAAAGAAGTTAGTAAAAGAAAAAATCACTAAGACTTTTATAAGAAGTTAGACTTATAACCTCTTATTAGAAAAGGTAATTATAAATTAAGTTATAAAGTAACTGCTTATTATAAAGACCCTACTAGAAAGTTCCCCTAGTTAAAAGACTCCACGTTATCAGGAGGAGTGTTTAACTTAACCTCCTTACTTTCCTAAAACTCTAACAGCTCCACTTTATAACCAAACGTTTTCACAACCCAGTCCTTAAGACGGGACTGTTATTTATAAAGGCGTATTAGGTATATTAACGCCTCTTAAAGCTTAGTAATGGCCTTATAAAGCTGTTAAGTAACAGACTCAACTTATAAGTTAAGATTCTGCTTTTCAACAAGAAGGGCCTTTAACTTCACTTTACTAATATTAAAAACATTACACTAAAAAGGTTAATACCTTTTTAAACAGTAATTATAATTATTAAACCGGTTTAAAACCTAACAGATAAGCGGAAGGTTAGTAAATTTATAAAAAGAATAAAGGGACATTTTATTACTAAACACGTATATATAAGCTGTAAGGTTTAAGTAGCAGTTAATACTTTTGCCTTATTCCTATTTTAAGACCCGGAAGCCGGACATTTATTATATAGTAAAGTGGTGAAAGGGGAAAGCTTACCTTTTAAGTTCTTTATGGGAAAAGAACGTTAAAGAGGGGGAATTATGTAACGACCCTGCAGGCTATTACTTAAGCCGGAGCGGCCTAACAAATCCCCTGTAAAAGGAATAGTGCAGGAAGACGGTATATACTATCCAGGCACACTAGGCTAGGGGTGTAAAGACTTAAAGCCTTTATAACTAATAAGGTGCTGCTTGCGGCATGCTAAATGCTTACATTATAAGTAGGAAAAACCCTACAAGCGGAACGCTTACACGATGTAAAGTGCTTATATAATAAGCACTTACGGCACCACAAGTAAGGTACGAAATACCTTTCAGTTAATTAATATAAATAGCCATAGTTATGCCCATAACTACTATAAGGGACTCTAGTTCCTCACGCTAGTATTCAATTGTTCATTTATATCCTACTGTTCAGACTTACCTCTGTGCATTATAATAACAGCGACCTACAGTGACATTAAACCCCCGTCTAAGAGTGCTAGCTTAATAAGCCGTCTTCGGAGCGCCCCTTACCTGTTAGCGTCCTGCTATACGTTCTGTCTTAACCTGCGCCAGTCCTCTCGAGGCCTGTGTCGGGAGCAGGTTGTAATAGGAAGCCGCTGGAACCAACTACTAGGATATTTGTCAGCATAGTCGCCACCAACTCCAAACTATAAGAAGAGCTCGCTAGCTCTGCCAGAGAGCAAGGAGTAGGCTTTAATTAATCACTTACATAACTACCTACTATACAAGCCACCGTCTTGCAGTATAACCCCTTATCCTCATCCCTCCAACACATCTTGTATTACAACTGCCAAGAGGTCAGTAGAGTTTTTTTTTTTAGTAACTTATCTTAAGCTTTAATTAACTAAATCCACTATTATCTACTGTTAACATAAAATCTCAGTCCTTGTAGGGATTTTACAACTAAGATAATTTTACGACTCACCCAGGTCTCTATTTAACAGCATTTACTATTAATGTATGTAAATACTCCAAACTATGTGAGAGCTTATAGAGAGTCTAACTTAATGAATCATATATATATGTAGAGGCCGAAATCAGTGTCTATGATTTCAATATTTAAACTTTCTCCACACAGGCCGCTAGGTCCCGGGTTGCGGCTGACACAGTGCGCTGCCGGTACTAAGGACAAGTGGATCTTAAAACTAGGCTACAACTGCGGCTCTTAGATAGTCCGCCTGTGCAAACACACTAAAAAAATCACTGCAATTTTAGCCCTGCGCGAGAATACAACCGTCGATTGCCGAAAGCGGCTATTACACGTAGATACTCCACACTATAATATTTAAGAGAGAGTTGTTACGGCCTGCTCTAGGGGGACACTGGAAGGTAGACCTGGTAAAGACAAATCGTAGTAGCGGACATAAAGTCCAATTGCTACAAGGTAAGGGGAGGGCAAGATGACTGAATAAGGGCTAGCACAACTCTTAACGTGGTACACTATTAAGCAGGTCGTAGATCTAGAGGTCCTAGACGAATAGATCCCAAGTTGAACAATATAGTAGACTTAAACAGTGTATTGCTAGCGTGAGGAACCAAGAGGTCCCTCAGTAGTGTCGTTATTGTTCTATGTCGACAAGAGACGCAAACCACAAGTGGTTTGCCTAAAGAGCCCTGAGGAACGAAGCTGTAAGGAAATATCCCTGACATACTACATACCACACCACTTACCCCTGAGCCCCACACAACCCCTGACACACCAAACACCACTGCCCAGTATTTAGACCACGGCCCTCGCACACCTCTTAGCTCAGGCCAGGTTGAAATCTTACCCCTTTGCTAATTCTTGCTCGCCGCCGTTGTGACTACCTTGATCAGGCGTACCTGCCTTTCCTCACAGAACCTAGATGGTACAGCAACCTTTAACTCGTTTCTCAGATATTCACTTATCAAATATCTGTGAATCTACTTCTTAGTAGCTTACACTAGTTGTGCTTTAGGAATGCCAGAGCTAGGGTCCCTGGTGATATATGCTACACCTTATGTTCTTCAACCAGGATCGTCAACTTTAAATTAACTACTTTCTAGTTTTATCACTATCTTAACTCAAACGAAGTATCTTTCTATTTGGACTTATGCCAACCTGTCTAGTTTTCTTCAAATCTCACTCCAACGAGATAGATCTGCGAGATGTAAGCCTGGGATGTTGTAGGGAAGATCATTAAGGTATAAGGGTAAGTTGCATGTCTAAGGTGAATAGAATAAGGTTAAGGATTTACAGACAAACACCTAAGGCCAGTAAGCGCTGAGTAGCAGGGTAGGTGCACCTATAGCTGGTATATAAGGGCTCTGCTGATCTAATGGCGAGCGGCAGCAAAGTACTTCTCTAATTGCGAGGGAGGCACAGAGTCACCACCAATCTGTACCCACCACCTAAGCACAGCCCTGTTCGTGCTTTATAGTTTGAAACAGCAGTTGTGAAATCTTTGATCTCACTTTGTTTCTTATCAAGGCTCGTGTCTTCTTACCTAGTAAGTTAGTGCCGTCTGGGTCAGGTTGACTTAGGGGCTTACTTATACCGGAATTGGTGCTTATCAACGTCTCTATCATGATTAGCAAACCCCTTCTCCTCCAAGTAATAGAACAGATTCTCTGCTGCGCCTTGATTCAGGATATATTCAGCATCTATAAACGTTTAAGGCCTCACCGTTGGTGTGAGCTCCCCAACGTGTGTGGATACAACCAGCGACCACGCCATGGGCTTAACCTTAATGAGATGTTCTCTGGGTTGCCTCTTAGCAACACAAAAGTCGCAGTCCCAACCAACCCAGTCCTGAGCCGTGACGCTTCTAGCGTGGATTTAGCGGTTTATATAGAGGGTATTTAGATTATTTGCTGGGTCCTGAATGTGCATGGCGTCCTTGATGATCTTATCCGTTGGACTCATCGCGTGATGCATAGCCACCGGGATGACATCGTTGAATAAGCTGTCCTGGCAACTAGGGCACATTGTTGGCGGGTATGCCGGAGTAGGGCACTCCGGTCCTTGGTGCCAATCTCCCTCCTTACATCCCCGTTGTTCGCCGAAGACGAAGGAATTGGTGCCGGGCTGATAACACACTTGCACTCGGTAAAGCGCAAAATGAACTTACAAGCCTCGCAGTAAATCTCACCTCCAATCTTCGTCGACTCCTTTATGAACGCAAAAGAGTGTGTCCAGCAATGGGCGCAAAACATGTGACTGCAAGGTGAGAGCACCGCCTCTATAGCCTCGGGGGCTTTGGGAATCCCGAGGATGTCAAGGGTTGTCTTCTTGCAGATGTGACAGACCACTGGCTTAGGAGGTGTAGTGGATGGTGCACCTGGTGTGAGACTGAGGATATGGGGTCTTTAGCTCATGCCAGAATGCAAAGGGCTCAGGTTGGTTTTGGACCTGCTGAGCCTGAGAGGCGGGAGCGTCATTGATGTATTGCTCTGCGAGGCTGTCTTGCGAAGAGGGCTTCCGCCGGAGCGGAGGGGACTCTTTGCCCGGCGGCCCGGGAAGAATGGTGACTGTCATTTGCGCGGGGACTAAGCTTTGCTGTGTTAGTGGGGCTGGGTTTCTGGGCTTGGTGTGGATGGGGAGATCGAAGTTTCCCGAGGGAAAGGTCGGCTTCCTGGGGGGTTGATCAGACATACTTCTTTTTGGATGGTCTCTGTAAGGTATGTTTGGTGGCTTTTGAGAAGGTGTTTCGGATTTTGTGAGACAGTCTCAATCGTAGCATGTACTGACAGTGATGGGGTTGAAAAGAAAGAAATATGCCTACCTGCTGGACAAGCGGCCTTTATATGGTTGGACAATGAATTGACCTACTTTTCATGTAGTTCTACACGAAGTAACTGCTCGGACGGAGATTTTAGAGGTGTGGCTCATTTTATTCGCTTCCAGGGGCCAAACAGCACCTGCCCCGACACCCAGGGGTATTCCTTCAAATAGAGATAGAAATGGTAAGCAAAAGCGGCTTCTTGAGAACTACGAGAGGTTTTCCGGAATAGTCCACCAGAAGCTTAACCCAGTTCCTTCTTCACGGTAAATACTCACTTTCCATAAATGTGGTATATTTGGTGTCACTCGACTACCTATCTTAGTGATAAGGCACTTAGGGTACTTACCATCATGTAATCTTATAGCTCGATCAAATCCTAAGAGATGTTTTTATTGTGAGCGAGGACGTCACTGTGAACTTGCCAGTCGTGTTAAAGTCCTTAAGAGATAAGATGTAAGTTTAACAAACTCGAAAAATCACTACCTCGTACTTTGTAGTTGACGGCATGTATTTATAGCGAACACAGTGTGTCTGATTATATCCAAGAGCTCTCTGACATACCTCTAGTCCGACGGTCATCACGGGCCTTGGTCCTGGTAAATAGGGAACGTAACCTTTCGATACAACCCCAAAGGAAGAGACCAAGAGACTTCCCGTCCTCCAGGGCTGGTCTATCAGGGGCAATAACAGACATCAAACTTTGGGAGGCGGCTTCAGAACTTCCAGAAACAATATGTGCTTTCGTACTCGATGAGCCTTTTTTACTCGACTTGGCTTTCGTCCTCGATGAGGGTCCATTATTTCCAGAGCGTTCATGTGATGACCTCTTTTCAGTCGAGACCATTCCTAGCGTTTTCGCAATCCTCTTCTGCTGCAAACCAATATAAGTGACGCTGTTCATCGACACACCCTGTATCTGGAACGGAGACGGCGTCATTCTTCGTGGTCTGTCGGACACGTAGAAATCCGACTGGCCTGGATCACGAAAACGACGCGACATAGGCCGCTCAGAATAGAGGAAATAGTTTGTGCAACTGGCATCTAAGCACCAAAGCGTACCCTTGGTGTCCTGATCTGCCCAAAGTTGGTAAGAATCGGGGTCCAGCGCCTCGAACCACGACGAAATTGGTGTGCGCCAGGTGGGAAAATCGTAACCAGTACAGGAAACTCTGCGGCTGTATTTGAAGCCGAGGCAACACTGCCCGTCGTTACAATTCTCCACTTCCACCTTCCAACCATTTCTTGCGCCGAATGCCTCTCCCAGTACCGTCTTGGTGGAATGTAGACGACGGCCACCACCTGCCCCATGACTCGGAGGAATTAAGCGTAGACTTGGGGCGACTCGGCAGCAAGTATTTGTGTCGCTGTCCCCCGCTGACTGCCGAGACGGGTGGAGAGACCACCAAGCGTTTGGGGGATATTTATCCCCAAAATCGAGACAAGAGCAGTTATTCGGGTCGAAGCACCTCATCTCCGGAAGGGGGCCCGGGTGCGCTTGTGGAACTAGAAACTCGGCTGCTCCACCACGAAGCTCATGGAGGTGAGAGGCCATCTCCTCCGCGGAAACTCCTTTGTCTGTGCCGTGACAACTGGGCAGGTTGAGATGGCCTGTCCACGTCATGTCGAGAACAACACATCTTGCTACCAGCTTAAGCAGAGCTATCGGATGGTGGTTCAACTTGTCGGGCAAGCTATGATGACCAGGCAAATGACTAGGATGTCGACATTCGCCCAGCATGACGGTTGATTCCGTCCCGTCTGGCCTCTTGTACTCGGACAGCATACGTTTTGCAGCAGACACCATTTTCCAGGTGATAACTTTATGCTGACAGAGTCTAACGTAGCCCTTGTGTCCAATACAAGTCCGTCCCTTCTGGCTGGGAGCCTGGTTTTCTCTTTGTGACGGCGAAAATAGCGCAACTGGATGGTCGACTAAACAGGCCCGGCAAAAGAGATACTAGCTCACCAAGTTCAGACCTTTCCTTAGGCTCTCGGCCTGCGTGATCCGACATGACATGCACTGTTTTTGCTTTTTGTCTTCTTGGAGAAGGTAGCGGAACAACTTATCATATGCGAGCTTCTCAAATTCGGGATTTCCCCGAAGCCAAGGAAACCGAGGCGCGGTCGGCGGCAAACCTGTCGGGTCGTAATGCCAGTGACGAAAGGTTCTATCTGAGAACAGCCGCAAGAAGATCCGGGAGGTTCTTCGTAGACACTGAAGACTCGTGGGATCCATCTGCTTCATGATGGCGAGGAGGATCTCCTCTGGGAGATCGAGAAGTTGGTGTGTCATGGTTATGGAAGGGGAAAGTAACGCGGGTTGCATGAGGGAGTGCATGGCGACTCAAGACAGAACGAGAGGAAGAAAGAAATGGGGAGCCGAGCGGTTTGCTTGCTCTAGTTATAGTCGCAAAGGCGTTGCAATCCTTGATTCGATCCATACTTTCGAAAATGACCGAAGGGATAAACTTTCGGATTGAAACAAAGTTCACAACGCCTTGGTGGTTCCGAAGCCGCCTCGCAAACCTTGACGCCACCATCATGATAAGGATTAACCTTGTCGGCCGCAACAGGCATTCGGCAACAAGCCGTCTCGGCCGTAACAGTCATTCGGCAACGTTCCAGCGGAGCAGAACCCTCTGGTCCTGCGCACAAAAAGAGCGACACAAACGCCTTCAATCTGAGTTCACTGGTGGCGGCTGAAACGGCGTGCTCAGAGCTTCTCGAAGTGGATAATTCTATCACGGTGCTGTGTGACCGTTGTCGCCGAGAAAATTCATTCTCATCATCACCATCACGCCGACACCCGACGACAACAACAACAACCACAACGCAGTCCCTCTCCTGACCGGAACGCTCAACCTCAGACATTCAGCCGTACGGCAAATTGGCCAGAAAGTAATGCACAGCTCCACCGTTGCGGGAGCGCGCGAGATTCACCGTGCGAGGCAATTGACGAAGTCCGATTGCGCGCGGCAGCATCACCGTCATTGGAACGCAATCGGCCAACACACACGGCCCACGCACGTGGCCAAACACACTTGGCTCACACCGGCCCAAGTACGTTCAATACCTGATATTCGAATCCTACTGACAATTGACCCTTTTTGACGTAGAACTCCGAAGTCCCTGGGAAACCGAGCGACCGACAATGCGCGCGAATGAACACTTGTGACACCCAATGGTGGCGGTGGTGGGAAGGAGGCCAGAGGTCGTGGTGGCACAGTGTAGAAAACAGTGTAGCTAGTCAAATCTACTGCCCCCTGAATTTCCAACCAATGTCCCGCCAACGGGTAAGCCTCACCAACGCTTCCTCCGGAACTGTTAGCCGGAGGGAACAGTTGTTACCTACCCGCGTAGGTTTATAATGCAGGTATGGGGGATAATGAAAAGCTGCTGGGGGGGAGGTTTTGCATCTTGTTAGACCCGAACCCGTCGGGATCCACCTTTCCCAATTGCCTGCGAGAGACAGCCTCACAGCACCTACACCCCGTCCCTCCTTCCGTTTCCCAACCGTCGGTGCAAATTCTTCCCCGGGCCGACATGCAACTTCTAGGGCTGCGAACACGGAACCATGACGTGGAATAGGCCCCACCACGTCAGTTTTGCCAAGTTGTGGTCCTGGGACATGGGCAACATCCTCGAGCACTTCCGCCATTGTAGGTTTCCTTCCTTAGGTGGGCGAATGACCCACAGCCCATGTTTCTCGAGAACGGATTCGTCACCGAGCGCATCAGAAACGAAACTGACGGCGCTTAATACGCCGGGGAGGTATAGTGTTTGGAGACAAAACTTTTCCACATGGGCATGTATTCTTCATTACAACGCTCACAATACTTCTTCAACAGCTGTAAGGGCAGGACTGTCCTTCTATTTACATCACACTATCTTTATCCCCTCCCCCAAAATCCCTATCCGAGCCAAACTCGTTTGGCCGTGGCTCAGATTGATCGTCAACAAGGCTATTGAATGCATGGTTGTCCGCGGTCGGGAGCTTCGCGACCCTGTCAAAGGTGCATAGTCGGCTGGTTCAGTAGCCCAGCGCATTTAATTGCGATGCAGGCTTCGAAAGCCTTCTGCGGCTTGGATTTGATTCGGGTGACGGCTCCGAGTGTGAGGTTTTTCAGGGCGATGCACTCGGGCTATCTCAGAGCCAGAAATGGGTGTTGGGTTGATTTGAAGGATGGGGGAAGGTGCATTCTGGGCACCATGCAGTGCTCTGTGGAACCCACCGTGACCCTTCCCCGTCCGTATTCAACTCTCTGCACAGATACGCCCGAAAAACGGCCTCAGGGCCACTTCCCAGTCTTCTTCAATGCAGGTCATTGTTTGAGGCATTCGGAGCAGTGCAGCCACTGCTACCGGGGGCAGTGTGTTGCCAATTATGCCAGTGTTGCCAGTTGCCGTCCAGCGTGGCTGCCCGCCCGGGTTTTCCAAGGGTCCCGACGGGATCCGGCCGCTCCAGTGTCCGCGGGCCACAGAAAGCAATTCATTCTTTCCAACCCACTGGATTCCATTGCTCCGGCTCGCTCCGGCTCTCCAACTCAGAGGCTCCATGGCCACTGAAAGCAGTGCACCAGTTCCAGCCCGCTGGATTCCCCTTTGAAAGAGATGACGGACTCAATGGTCGAAATATGGCCTACGAATGGCACCTTCCGCAACTGAAGGGTTTCTGTGGTTAGAGAGGGATCCGCGCTTTCCCCAGTAACTCAGCTAGGGTCGCTGCGGAAAGCAGTCGCTGCGTTTGGAGTTGACTCGGGAGGGGTAAATTTGCCGGAGAGTAGCAGACAGAGCTTCGAGTTATATGAATTCTCGCGGGCTCCAATCTGAATGTGTTTCCTTTCCCAAGCAACAACAGAGACACGATTCCGTCTCTTGCTTTTTTCGTGACCGAACCATCAGACCATCGAAGGCACCGCCTCGCCGCCTCCACCAAGCCACCAAATCGCGAAGATGCGCTTTCTTTTGCCGCTCCTGCTGCTGTTCGCCGCCCTTGGTGCCTCCCGTGCGCTCTGGGAGTCTTGTCCGTTCCCGGCGTCGATATGTACGTCAATTAGAGCAGTCTCCCTTCCTCCAGCCCGCATTGAGCGGCACTCCCATGTCATGTATACCTGCTTTTGTAGAGCATCTGTACAACCCAGTCATTCACTAACATGTATCTCGTCTCTCAGGCGTCCCGAACCCTAACGCTGGTACTTTGACCAGCGCCGCGCCTCTCCCCCCGGCCGAACCCACCAGTGCCGCCCCTCTCTCCCCGGCCCAACCGACCAGTGCCGTGCCTCCCTCCCCGGCCGAACCAACCAGTGTCGCCCCTCTCCCCCCGGCCCAACCAACAACCGCCGAGACTCCCTGGCTTGGTGAACCAACCAGCGCCGCCCCGACTCTCCCAGCCCAACCTTCGTCATGCTCGGAAGTTTTGGTCACCGTGACCACCACATTGTTGGTAGTTCCGTTGCTGCCGACGCTAACCTCCGAACTTTCGTCTGCTCCGCCAACCCCCACCACTACAACAGGCACATGCTCCGGTTGGTGGTGCGACCCGTTTTGGCGCGCTTTGGGAGAGAAGTGGGGTGCTTCGCTGGATATGGGATTCAAGGACTGTGCAAGGCTGGTCATCGATTTCTTGGGGGTTTTGGCGCTCGGGAGCCTCTTGAAGAAAGACTGGCGGTCTTCCCGCAATGCGTACGCATGAACTGCCCCCTTGCACTACAAGACGTTAACTAACATGGAGGGGCCATAGGAGAGAACAATGGGGTGGCCGTATTGCCGGCTGGGGTGGTCGTGTTGCCGGCTGGGGTGATACCGTTGCCGGCTGGGCTCCTGTTGTTGCCGGCTGGTGCCGTGCTGCTGCTGTCTGGGGTCGTGGTGGTGTCGCCGTCTGGGGTCCTGTTGTTGGCGGCCTGGGGCCTGCTCTTGTCGGCCTATTTGCGCCCCCCAACGCCCAAGACGACGGGGACGAGATGGATGACTTGGTGCCTGAGGAGTAAGAGGAGGAAGAGGACGATTTGGGCGACTTGGTGTCGTCAGATGGGGATGACGACGTGATTCCACCGCCGATCAACCAACAAGTCCCTCCCGCGCCGCCTCAGCCCCGCCCTAGCAGGATTCCTCGCCCAGTCCGCGACATGGCTTAATTAAATAATCATAGTACTTGGTGATACTTGCCTAAAGAGGGTTATGAAGCTCCTACAAATATAATACATATATTTAAATTTACAAAAAGGAGTAATATTATAAGTGATATTAAAGTTAACTAAAAATGTAAAGCAATTAAAATAATAAATTTTTATTTACTTTTTCTATAGAAAATAATACACTTATATTAAACTTTAAAAACATATATACTCTTTTATCTTAACTAGATAATTATCCTATTGATATTTAATTATTTAAAATATTAATTATATTCTAGTGATCAACAATACGCTAATATCGGCCGTATAGTAGACCGCACTGAGAAATTGCTCCTCGGGCAGGCGAGGTTGCTGTTGAACCCGTTCTCGAAAGAAGGTTGTTAACGCCGGTCGGTGTTCCTCCTGTAGGACCGGTCGTGGAGCAAGCGGCCTAAGTCGGCACCGACGGCTGCTGCGTATTTTTGAGTGTGCAAGATCTGCCTTTTACTGTGAAGCTAGGAACTTCCACCGTTTGACCGGTTATCTTGCAGCCTTCCTGTACCTGGTTCTGTCACACGTCAAACTGTCAGTTTTGATCCACTTTCAGTACCCAACAACTATTGACTCAAAGATTGTGGCCGGCAGCACCGACAACTATCGTCAAGATGAATCCAATCTCTGTCCTCTCTCTCTTTTCCTTTCTTTGCACCCACTTGCCGAGGAGTCATACTTCCAGTTCTAGACCTGAATAACGCGATGCCGACTGCTGGGTTGATGCGTTTCCAGTTTCGGAATATTGCAGGCGGCATGCACCTCTCACAGAGCTTGCCTGCCCTCCACGCCGGCTTGAACCTAGCGGCTCGGGAGTGGGGTGACAGCGCCACTGGGCCGATTGTCATGACATGGGACAAGATTGGTCAATCGGGTACTTGTACAACCAACACCATCACCGGGGGAAAAGGTGATGTCACGCATTAGCGGCACGGATCGCGCAGATCATCTCCATCACCATCAGGCCGGTCGGCCGTCATGTATTGAATATTTAGCCATGATGCATATGCCCTGCAGCTCTGCAACACGAAACCTGAGCCATGTGGATTCACTGCGATTTCCACCAAGATGTCTGCCACAACACCATCCACAGACTTAACCCACGAGCCCGTCGTAGGACTGATGATTCCCGAAAGCCCCTCAAGGTAAGTTGCCCTTGCTTCAGTTGCCAGGTAGCATGTTGGATAGAACCTAAGCTCACTCTCTTGGCTCAACATCATTCCCCAGCAAGACTTTGAGTGGCTTGACACAATCGAGAATGGTAAGGTCAAATCTTTATAGCCTTTGCGGACGTCAAAGTAACATTCGACGCAGACGATTGTTACCTGAGCCTCGACATCAAGCGCTGCGCGGACAAATCTCGAGACTTTGGCCTCGACGGCTTCACAGGCTCCGTGTCCGTATGGCACGAACTGCTCCAGATCACAGCCCCTCATCAGAAATGCGGTCTCTGTTTTGTCCGCGGCCATTTCCCCGACGCCACCGAGCCTATTCTTGCCCGCGATCAGCGCCGCAATCAGAGCGGAACCTTTGGGCTGGGCATCGTGATACCCGAAGACGCCGAATACGTCCTGGAGATTGCTACCCAGGGCTTGATCAATCTTCGGTGGCCGTGCACCAAGTTCAATTTTGTCCGAAAGGACAGTCTCCACGGAGCTATCGTCTTCGCAACATACACCATTTGTTCCTTTGTCAAGGATGGAAAAGTGTATCAGATCTCTCGCATCACACCCAATCACATTCAGACCGCATCCCCCATCACCCAGAAAGGGGAAATTCCGCTCGGCCACAGCGCCAAGTACTTCGACTTGGATGTCGGAGGACTCGTCCGTTTCGGTTGCCCTAGCTCGGCCGCAGAGATGCCCGTACGAATAGGAGAGGATGGCCATCGTCTCCCATTTTATGACAGCTACCACGTTGTCTCTCCCGCGAAACCAGGCGACACAACACCAGTAATTGCTTGCCGAAGCACCTGCCACGAGAAGCGCCTCGAGATCAGAACGTGGGTGAATCGCGACCAGCAAATTTTCCAGCTTTGCAAACATGAGCTTGCCGACTTCGGCATCGATCATGTTCCGGAGCTGGTCGATGAGGATCTGGCACCTGGACTTAGCGAAACTATTGCGCTACACTCGGTCCAGAAGAAGCAGAAGCTGGGCGAAGATCAGCCGATGACGTTTGTTTCCGTCTTCGCGCTCGTCGACGCGAGCGGTGTGATCCAGACCATGAAAACACCACCAATCGGATCCATCGACGCTATGAAGTATCTCGGAATCGCGGACCGGGACTGCACGTCCTTCAGTCCCTACCGCCTCTGGTCATCTGCGCTGGAGTCTCCATGCGGGCCGAGAGCGCTGGATCTCAATGTCATCGGTCGCACCGTCGAGGCTGTCATGGGGGTTCACAGCGTCCCGTCTGGAGACAACTCGTGCAGCACCGCCATGCTCCGGAATCCGGTGTGCCCTCAGACAGTAGAATTGGACAGCACCTTGTCAGTTGACGCATGCCACGGCCTCGGGCACTGCTATACGTTTCGGCTGCTGATTTTGATTCATCTCAACTTGTAGTTGGCAGACACGACTCCTCGTCAAGGCTGTGAAAATCCTTCGAAACAGGCCGAAAGAGAGTTCCTCGTCAGAGGGCCTCGGAGACGCTTCAGATCGATCCATGATTAATGAGTACACCGAAACAATCGTCAAGCACGTGCGTTCCATCTGCCTGTGGACATTGCAAACCATGCCCCGTCTGCAGTTTTGGAACATCCAGAATCGGAGGCTGGGTCTATTACCGTGCGACGCGCAACTGCAATCCCAAGACCTAGATGGAGGCTCAAAGCGCCGTTGTCAGCAGAACACATCTGAGCAAGGTCTGGGAGGGGCTAAACTGGACCGCATGATTCAGCTTTTGCGACAAGAGGCCCGTCTTCGATCGCAACGATGGTACCCTGCCCTCGTTATCTGGTACGTCATGCAGCACTTGGCCGAGGATTTTGATGATGATGTCATCATGAGCGTTCTCAGATCCAAGATGGAGGATTTTGCCACCATCAACAACCAAGAAAACACCATGGATGCGAGGAACACGCCGGAGGAGCCACTCGGGTGCATGATTCGCTGGTAACACTATCACTCGCTGCTCAAAATCCATCAGAGACTGGATCACCACCCCGATGGCTGGGATGAGCTGGGGGGGATGTCGTGGGAGTGGCAGGGGAGAGCAGAAAAGGCGATGCGACAGTTTTGCCAGGGGCAGCTGTGGAATATGGATCCGTATCCCCGCCACGACATCACTACAACAGCCTTGATCGGCCCGGAAATTGGCGTTGGGATAGCGGCTGTTACATTGCGAGAAGTAACGTGCATCGAGTACGCCCGAAACCTCATCACCCTTCGGCCGGCCACCTTCAAGCTCACTGCCGGGAGGTCCCCGGTCCGGCGATGGGACGGTCAACACGAGATCCGCTCGGCAACGCCCCGGCCGGCGTCATGGGAGCTCACCTGCCTCGAACACTACGTCCCCACACTCCTCGGGGTCCAAGATGCCTCCTCGGAGTCAGGGGGTCCCAAATCTTGGCAAGAGTTCATGCTATCCGATTACACCTTCATGCCCTCCTGGGATACGAGCAGCCCTGCACCTCCAGGTGATTGGTGGGACTTGATGACAACATGCATCATTGCCGCAAAGATGATGGACGACCACCCGCTAATGCCAAAATCCGAGCAGGTGGAGCTTCCGTCTTCTTATAGCGAAGACAAGGACGCCGCCCGCCTCTGGCTCTACGGGGGTCGTCTCGCCCCTGGAGGCTGGCGCAGCCAAAGATCCTCCGTGCTAAAAGGAGAAAGAGATACCACATCGAATCAGCCGCATCCTGGAGCCAGAAGAACTAGTGCCCCGACAATGGCTCGGCATGAGACCTGGGAACAACGAGACGCTCGATACCTGGAGGAGATCAGGAAACTTGTCGATGACGCCATCAAGCTGAGCAAGGCGTCTGAGAAGGACAAGATCAAGTCGTTTGAGTGGTTCAAGCGCAAGCCGCCACGCATCTACCATGCCGAGTCTGTCGTTCAATCCCTCGAGGATACCCCGCATCCCTCCAAACTCGTCCGGCAAAAGAATCCGGGGGTTCGACAGAACATCAAGAAGCAGCTTGGCACAAAGGAGCTTGACTGGTCTGTTGTGAGTATCAGAGACAAAATTCAACCAACGGAGCTGCTGCACGTCAGCGCCTTTGACCTCGCTCTCAAGACCGACAGCATGGATCTGCCGGAGATCAGCGCACCCATCCCCAGAGGAAGGGCTCGGTGGCTGCTGAATTCCCTAGATACTATGAAAACATGCCAGTGATGCTTTCTTTCTCCACACTTCCTGTTGGAAGCAAATTACGAGTAAAGAGCAAAGCTGTCAAAAAGGCGTTGCAAGTCTACAAGACAAAGCGCGTGGAAGAGACCAACACCCCTGAAGCCAGGACATTCCGTCAGAACAGTGATCAAGACGAACACTGGTACCGGGGTGCGTGGAACTATCTCAAGCGGGACAAGTATGCCCAACTACGAAGGCTCGCCCTCATCAGCGTCATCTGGGGGATCATGGACGTGGGATTCTGCGGTAATGCCTTGGACAACCCTAACGCGCTCGCAACACTATGGCATGGCCCCCAAATCGTCACAACATGGGATGCATATCTCCCAATTCTTATGCTCAGACAGATCAACCCTGAGGCCTCGCGCACCGGTGACACCAGCTGGTGGGCGGACTCGGAGCCAGCAACCACCACCATCTACCAGATGCTCGAGTACAATTCGATCCGGTCCATCCTCGCCGTGTGCATCCCATCTCTGCTCGGCAGCACCGGCGCCATCCTGATTGTCAACCGCTTTGGCAGAAAGATGATCCTCGTTACCACCTTTCTGCTAATAGCACTCTTCCTGACTATTACAGGAGGACCTTTGATCACCGCATACCACGCCGGACAGAGCCACACGGCGCCGCTGGTGTTCTATGCCGTCATCCAGTTTGTATACAACCTCGGAGCTAACACTATCATCGTTATCTTGGCCGCTGAGATCTTTCCTACCGTGTACCGCAGGACCTTCTACGGCATCGCCGCGGCAGGCGGGACAGTTGGTGCGAGTATTAGCCGTGCAATTATTGGCAAGACTGGGAATCAGGAGATGGCGTTGGGGATTCGGGTCTTGATCTTCATTCCGCTTATGCTCTTTGCAGAGTTCTTGTCGTAGTATCTCCCTGATGTTCAATATCCCGCCGACGGTTCTGTGCCCCCGGCTGTGGATGAGGGGGTCGGGGGTGTCGTCTTTCCAAATGTCAAGCCTCGCACGGGGCAACAAAATGAATCCGGCGACACAGCATCAGACAGCACTTCGTCGCACAGCCCCGAAATGAGTCGGGCTAACGTGGCTAGTGGGTTCTTTGCAAGATTGAAGAATATGACGCTCGAGGAAATTGCGTCGAACCCGAGCTTGCTGGACAGGAGAAAGGTTGCGTCATCTCCCCAATCGCCGACTAACGGGACCTTGCAGGTGGATGGGCTCAGCTCTGGGGCACTCAAGGCGCAATAGGCCACACCAACAAGTTGGATAGTAGGAATCCGAGGTATGTTAGAGGATAATCATCAGAAAATAATGCCTTGGAGTAATGCAAAAAATGAGTGTGGAAATTCTCGGTCCGGCCCATGCTTTTCAATGATAGAAATATCCTCCCCCCAGACGTTCTCTCTTCCGGGTCCAACCGCAAGAGGCCCAACATCACAGGGAGTGAGCAGGTGAGTGCTTCTCCGTCAGGTTCAATTGTGCCTCTCTTATTCGAACCCTCTTCATCGTCTCCATCGTCATCATTGCTTATACGAGACTCGAACTCCTCAAAAGCAGTAAGGATAACTAGGCGGCGTGGTTCAACCACCTCAAGGATCAACCCAACCGACGATGCACTCGGGTTTCCTGTCCACACACATCAGCACAGACCAAACGGCCGATTGTCAAGAATCACACACTCTCTTTCCCCTCCTCCTCAACAATCGTCTCCCATATCCCCTCCCACCGCCCAGGCAACGGCCCCAACCCCCCAACCATTTTCTCCAAACCCTCAACCTTCCCGTCTCTCCACGACCTTGGAAACGGCATTTTTCTCAAAAAATTACGCATAAATCACACACCCAACCCTCGACAAATCCTGCCGCCAAACAGCCAGCCCCTCAGGCAACTTCTTGGGAGCTTGCATCTCCCTATGCTCAGAGTCACAGTGCTCTTTATAACTTTACAACACTATAGCAAGCTACTATATCCAACGTACCCTTCTTTGCTAGGAAGGTTACATCTAGCGATTCCTTACCTACAGGTCTCCTTTCTAAGGAAGTTTTGGGAATGGGGGTTTATGAAAGGGACATGGGGAAAAAAGGAATCTAGGTTGTCTCTGGTAAAGATAGTGAGGTTATGTCGAACTGCAGCGGCAGTTCTTGGCGCTCAGGCGCGCAGGCGCCTTACCGCTCCAGGCTTGGCTGGAGCGCAGGGGCCTTGGATCATGTGCTCTCCCCACACACAGGGAGCTTCCATTTGTATATAACTGGGGAGTGCTTCGCACTCCCCTTTTCTACCAAATCAAGTCACTTTGCAACTGCACTTCCGCTGCTCCTGAGCCCCTCGTTCCTCAGTCAAAACGTTCCACAGGTTAGCTTAGAGGTAGATGAAGAAGCAGACAGGAAGGATGGATGTTAATCTTGTATGATGATGAAAATCGAGAACGGCGAGGGGAGGGTTTGGTATTGGTATGCAAACGACAAGGTTAAGGTGTAGGGCTTTTTTTGTATAGTCTAACCTTTTGTTTTGTTTTTCTTTTTGTCTTCCTTTTCTTTGTCCTTGCTTTTATGATGGTCAAGGATTGTTCTTCTTACTTTTCAAGCCTTTTATTTTATGTGTACTTCAAACCTATCCTAATTTGTATTCATTTTCATTTTCATATGAGTCGACTAAGAAACGAGTAAATGCCAGGTAGTTTCAGTGCTCCGCTGAGGCTGAATTTCCGTCCTTGGATTGGCTAAGGCAACCTGAGAGGAGGTTGTCAGAACGGCCGAATCCACGACCCGAATTTTGCCCAGCATCATGTCGGGCATAATATAGAGCCCGACAGCCCGAGAGCTGTGGTAGATTTAATGTCCACCAACTGCCATCTGCATCTAATATAAAATCAAAAACTTACCTCCACCTGCTTTGCCTTTTGCATGGTACTTCATCTGCTTCAGTATTTCAAAGATTGCGGCCTTGAAGCTCGAAATGCCCGAATCTATCGGAACACTCACCGCTGGCTGCCACTGCGGCGCCATCCGCTTCTCCGTCGCCATTGACACCTCCAATCCCAAGGCGTCCAAGTGCAACTGCTCCATCTGCCTCAAATCAGGCCGCGTGTCAATCTCGGCCGACAAGGACAAGGACTTTGTGCTTCTGTCGCCCTCTAGCCTGGATGAGGTACCGAAGTACCACTTCGGCGCACGACGACAGTCCCACTGCTTCTGTCAGACCTGCGGCGTCCATTGCTTTGTCTACGGGAGCTTCCAATGGGAGGGCCAGCTCGTACACCTCTTTAGCTTCAACGTCCTCACTCTTGATCCGGATCAGAGCCTTGACTTGCGCGAATTGAAGCTCTCGTACTGGGATGGGAAGGGGGACAAGTACGCTGAGGGGCCTTCGGAGAAGCCTCCTGCTGGTGGCATATTTTGAGGCTCTACTGGGAGAGTAGTTAGGAAGAAAGCTCGGGGAGTTAGCGCGGGGAGGTGATCATCGTTCAAGGATCTGGTCGTCTAGACTCCGGCACAGAAAATATTGTTCCTCGACCTCATTAGATACAAGGCCAAGCATCAAGTTATTCGCTGACCACACCGAAAATTACCCTCCTTGCCCTCTCCACGCTATTGACATCCATCTCCCCCTTCCACATCCGTTCACCCCCACAACCACCAAAAAATCCCCCCAACTAACCCCAGCCCAAACCCCAGCACCAACATCCGCCAGCGTGCCACACGCTGCCTCTCCATAGCCGCCTTATGAACCTGACGCGCCAGCACGGCAAGCTCCTCAACCCTATCGTGCAAATCATTGGGTTCCCCACGTTCACACACGGCATCAATCCTGCGTCGCATTTCCGCTGTCATTCGCTCGATGGCTTCACTTTCGGTCTTCAGCCATGCGCCGTGGCGTTTTTCATCTTCGAGTGCGATTTCGAGTTGTCGGAGGGTGACTTTTTCGAAGTTTTTTATCGGCATTTTGGGTCGGGTTGGGATTTGGTTTGATGAGGAAGCGTGTGATCGGCTGGCTGATGGCCTCGAGGGTAAAGAGGAGGGGCTCAGGTTGTTGCCGATAGCTGGGTCTTGTTTTGACGCCAATAAAAAAGGTGATTAGAAGAGCTCGCGATGGTGAATTAGTAGAAAATGCAGCATTTATCACGACTCGAATCTGTTCCACTGAGGAGGGTGGCGGTGAGGTTTCACAACCCTAAAATCGAGGAACACCTCTACCTATAGTCACGTGACTCTTCGTCACGTTTAATCAGTCCAGATCAGCCCCGGCTCAGCTTCGGCTAATATTTGCCCATTAAACAGCACAGCTTTCCAAGAAGGTGCAGTTTTAACTAAAGGGCCTAAAATCGTCCCGTATAAGGAAAGGGCCCAGAATTAGGGCATTTACACCCGTAATAGCCACCACTCAGGACTTCATGGACAATTTATCCAGGCCTTCCGTTTAGTAATACTTATATCTATTACTAGTTATTAATACTAGGTATATTTAGGAGATACTCGATACGGCTGATATGTTAATCAGCAGCCACAATGTATAGCGGGGCTATTACACTCGTGTGCTACTCTGATTCTGAACCGATTTCTGGCATAAGACTATGCAGAAGAAACGTTACAGGTAATGCTGCACTTGCTCCATGCTCCAATCCCAAAACTTCTCAGCCAGCCCTTTGCCGCCCTCTGATTTGGGTTTGCCCGCGACGCTAATGTCCTTGCGGATGGTGAAAAACCGACCCCAAGGCCCAACTATTTGTTGCACATCAGCCACCAAGCAACAAGAATGGCGACATAAAAGGATGAAAGTGTGACTTACTCCACGCGCCCGTTTGGTCCAAGGTTACCTGGTTGGACAGCCCGGCAAACAGCTCCGTGTAAGCGCCGTTGATGACGGGGTGCAGCATGAACTTTGTAAACGCCTGGAGGCCGAGTCTCTGGAATCCGCTCTGGTCATTGACAGAGCGGTATAGCTCAGAGTCGAGATTGCCGGGGTTGATTGCCTGGCCGTGTCAGCAGTTGACTGTATCACCACCTTCACAACGCTTAGTTTTGTGGGCACTCACAACACTGATGATGCCGTCCTCCTTTTGTCGACGGGCGTACTCAACGCTGTGCAGGTAGTTTCCCGCCTTGCTGATGCCGTACTTCTCCACTGCTCCCGGTTCCTTGATGTATCCTTTGCCTTCCAGATTGCTCATGTCGACGCCGTCCTTGACAGAGTACAGCTCGGCGGCCATGGAGGAGACCCACACGACTCGTACCACCCCGGCGGCCTCCGCCTTTGCCGTCCTTGCTAGCGTCGGCGTCAGGAGGTGTGTGAGCAAAAAAGGGCCCAGGCAGTTTGTCCCGAGCTGCAAATCGTACCCCTGAGCCGTCTTCTGGCCCTCGGGCGGGACCATGATACCAGCGTTGTTAAAAAGCACGTGTAGCTTGTCTTGCCCGGCAAGGAACGCTTCAGCGGCAGGCTTGATGGTGCGCAGGTCGCTGAGGTCGAGGTGGAGGAATTCGAGACGCCCCGTAGAGCTAGGAGCTGTAGCCTTGATCTCCTGCATCGTGCTGCGGGCTTTGCTTTCGGTCCGGCAGGCCATGTACACGGTCGCGTTGGCGGAATAGAGGATCGTGGCGAGCTCTTTGCCGATGCCGGTATTAGATCCCGTAATGAGGTAGACCTAGATGATAGAGAGAGTCTATTAGTCTCGAGAAGCGCCCCGAGCGGGAGTTGGGGGTTGGGGGCTGGCACCTTGCCAGTTAGGTCAGAAATATTTTTTTCCGTGAATGTCGGCGCGCCGGGAAAGTTCTGCCGAAGCATGGATGGCCGGAAGAAACCCGGGGACGCCATTGTACCCAAATGTGCAAGATGCTGGGAGAAGTGGGTAAGTCTATCGTGCTTGCGTCGAAATCGGCTTTTGGGGATAGCGCTCTAGAGATGGGGGGCTGGGGTGAAGACAGTCGGGGAGGTGGCTTGCACCGCTGGATGAGAGAGAGCTCCCACTTTATATTGGAACCAGAGTCTCCATCATTGCCTGGGTCTCTTTCATTGCAAGCTGTGTTGTGTCATCCGGTGCGCTGTGTGCAGTGTGCACTGTGCTCAATAGCTTTTGGACCATGGTTGGTCACCTCGCACTCGTGGCATCAAATATGCAACTTTATGCGGTCTAGCTGCAGCCTGAGGGAATCTGATCAACAATGGTCCGCTGTTGGGCGTTATCTCTGCCCTGACCTGCCCAGCTGCGGATTCGACTCGATGCCCCACTTTCGCTGGTTGATGAAGATCGAGCCCCACATATGTGCCGATGTTGATTGGCTTCTTCGCACTATCCCCACAATTTTACGGCAGCGGCATCCTTTGACTGGTTCTAAGCAGTAATTCGATGACTGGGGCTAGCTGCTCTGGCGGAAGCGGCCTTGCTTTCGAAACTTCAGACTTCTCCCTTCCCACACTTCGAACCCCATCGCAGGCAACAATCACGCGTCTTGAATCTGGACCCGCCGTCATGCCCCGCAGAGGCTCGCCCAAGGTGAGAACAGGGTGCATCACATGCAAGTACGCACGAGCGCACGGCTCACCATCTCTAACTTCGGTCTGCTTACGGGTGCGTCAGGATACGGAGGGTCAAATGCGATGAAGCCAAGCCGTCCTGCCAGAAATGCACCACCACGGGTCGCAGGTGCGACGGCTATGCCAGCCAACCCTACGCGACCCCATTGAGCTCGGGTCTCAGGCTGCACGTGAGCGAACCCGAATTCAGGGCACTGGACTTCTTCCATCGCAATGTCGCCCCGGCTATCACAGGCAACCTCGATTCTGGGCTGTTCTGGACCCACACGGTGCAGCAGATAAGCCAACGCGAGCCGGCGGCGCGGCACGCCGTCACAGCCAGTATTTTATTTCCTCCCTGTGTCTTCGCTGTCCCATCAGATGGAAGGGATGCTAACCCCGTATGTCTGCTCCGTCCTAGTCAGCTCGCTGTACGAGTGCCTCGGAACTACCCGCACGCCACAGAGGAACACGTTCGCCTTGCAGCAGTACAACCGCGCCATCGCTGAGCTTCTCACAACCACTCCAGAGGAGACCATCATACTGTTTGTATGTGTTCTGATGATCTGCGTCGAGTTCCTGCTGGGCGACATTAAAGCGGCCATCAACCACTGCCGACACGGCGTGGTCATCCTGAACAAATCTTCCGTGCTGCAGTCAACGCGAGATCAACTGCTGCCAATCTTCTGCCGCCTCAGCATATCTCCCTATTTCTTCGGGTCTTCATTACGCACCTTCTCCCTCTTGGCGGGCCTAGAACTACCAGACCATGGCTTTGGAAGTCACTCCCATCTAGATGCGTCCCAGCTACGGTCCGCCCTCGAGGTCTTGACATATCGAGGAGCACGCCTCATGCGCATAGGGGTTGAATGCCGGCGATCCGACGCTCCAATACTACCAGACCACCTAAACGAGCAACACCTGCTCAGAGCCTCACTTCAGTACTGGTCAGTTGCCTTCCAACGCTTCAAAGACAATACGTCTTTCTCAACCGCTGAGGTGATGGCCCAAACTTGTAACCTGCTAGAAGTGAAACGGCTTATCGTTACCGTCTGGATCGACTGCGCCCTCGACCCTAACGAGTCGGGTTACGATCGCCACATCGAGGCCTTTCGGACGGTGGTAAGCCTCTCCGCGTTGGTTTTGGAATCTGCATCCCCGACGCCTGGACAGCCACGGTCAAAGTTCACCTTTGAGATGGGCTTCCTCCCCCTGCTGTATTTTGTAGCTGTCAAGTGCCGCTGTCTACGCACACGGGTGGCGGCGCTGCGTCTCCTAAGGCCTCTCTCGGCGTCTCGCGAGAATATCTGGGACGGGGATACCTCGTTCCGCATGGGAAAGCGTATTGTCCTTCTGGAGAACGGCGTGGACTTTGATGAGCTTGATCTAGATGTTCCATGGGACGATGTGACGGGCATGCTGTGGCAGATTCCAGAGGATAGGAGAATGTTAGATGTGGTGATGGAACCGGGATTGGAGGTAGATGCAGACGGGGTAGGGTGGACAGTTGCGTCGTGCTTGAACCGAGGGAATGGGACCAAGTTGACGCTGTTGCGAGAGAAGGTCCCGCTGATATCTAATGGCGGCGCCTATTAGGTACCAACGTTCTTGTGTGTATAGATTTACGTTTGCTGTAATGCCGATCTCCTCAATACATTCGACACAATCAGGAAGACAGCTCTAAAATCTAAAAATTCTTCGGCTTCACGCCGGACCGAGCCCCTCCCTTAAGCGGAATCTACGGAAGTCTCAATAGCAATGCCAATGGACACACCGCTGCCTTCACTGGCACCCATTCCGCCACCGCAAACGGCAACATCCGCAGCCCCTTTCGCGCCCTCATCCAAGACTTTGGTGCCATCTGGTTCGCACCTCCATCTTTCCTCTCCTTTCTCCATCCGAACGCTAACCCCTCCTCCATCAGGTTCACCTCCCTCTTAACCCGGGAATCCTCGCCCTCCTCCTTCGCCTCCTCCCGGCCCAATCCACTTCCCCGGCCTTACCACCATCTCCATCATCCTCATCAATCTCACCCTCGTCCCCTTCGCCCTCACCACCCTCTTCCTTCTCCGCCTCTTTTGGTTCCGCCGCACCGCCTACGACGAAATTTCCTCTTCCCCTGGGGACGATGCCCTTGCACTCACAGTGGGAGACCCCCCGCAAGCTATGATGTACGGCACGTCAGGAAGTCAGAGGTCTGTAACACAGAACAATGTGGGTTGATTGCAATGTGTTGCGTCAAATTGTTGCTACATCAGAGAGGAGAAGCCTCAGGGAAAATCTCTACCAAAAGGTGGTGGGCTGAACCCGCCAAGAGCCCCACACTCGTGTGAGTGAATAGGGGCCTCACAGGAAGCGGATTTATGTTTCTCCCGTGCTGGCCGACGGCGTGGTTGGTGATTGTGGCGTTTGCCGTGCTGCATGGGGCCGAGGCGGACATGGGGAAGAGACAGAGCGGGGGACTCGCTAGTTTTGCGTACGTAGCGTGGTGGGTTGGAGCTGTCTGGACGGCGCTGGTTCCGTTTTGCGTGCTGTGGTGGTTGTTTTCGGGCCCGAGAATGGGGAGGCGGACGCCAGGAGGGAGACTTGTGAGGCCGTT
>Ga0247780_1000060_pt1 | contig 96259 bp, 112 predicted proteins | sample UWRJL079202R5_FD_179927 | JGI IMG/M metagenome (GOLD analysis project Ga0247780, IMG submission 179927) | Plant litter microbial communities from Arlington Agricultural Research Station in Wisconsin, United States - UWRJ-L079-202R-5 | ecosystem: Environmental > Terrestrial > Plant litter >...
AAAAAGACTAAAACAACAAAATTAACCCCCCCCAGAACTCCTCCTCCCAATCCGTCCTCTGGGCCCTTGAAGAGCTTTCCATCCCGTACACCCTAATCCCCCATGCCCGCGGAATAGGCCAAGCCCCACCCGAGCTCAAAGCTACCCACCCCCAAGGCCACGCCCCGCAACTCATCACCCCTTCCGGGCAAGTCCTCACCCAGCTGAGCGCAATCTTACTGTATCTCATTCGCACATACGATGCAACCTGCCAATTCCACCCGCACGACCAGAGTATCGACGACGCCGTACGGGAGGAGTACCTCGTCTGTCTAGGCGTGTGTGACTTGGCCGGCAAGCTCGGAGCGAAGCTGATGTTTGCGGGGGTCGCAGCGCACGGGCCTTGGTTTTTGAGACCGTTGTTCAACAAGGTGAACAGTGTGGTTGGGGGGATGGTGCTGGATCCGGATATCGGGGCTGTGATGGGGGTTTTGGAGTCGGAGCTGCAGGATGGGAGGGAGTGGTTTATGGGGGGGACGGCGCCGGGGAGGGCGGATTTTGTGCTGAGGTTTTTTATGGACTTGGGGGTCGATCCGGGGTATGTCAAGTTGGAGGGATATCCTGCGGTGAAGAGATGGTGGGAGAGGTGTGGGGACAGGGAGGCATGGAAGAGGGCGTTGGAGAAGGGGAATGGTTATGATTTGGACTTTCCAGGGAAGTGGTGAGGGGAGGTCTGGAGGAGTCGGGTGTAGGGGGTGCTGTGGCTGGTGTTTCTGGTTTCAGCGGAGGATTTCGGACCCGTTGTGAGGGATTGATCCGCCGGGTATTCAAGATATTCTTATTGCTTAATGAGCAACTAGCAGTGAATCGGGATCTTTGCCGGGAGCTGTCGCACCTGGGCAGATGGCGTAACTCGGAGGCTTTGGTGCCCCGTCATCAGAATGCCAGTAGCAAAGCGCCCAGTACAACTCCCCAGCATAGACCCTGAGAACTTCCTCCATAAGCCCTTGGGCTCACACTCAATGGCGATACCCTGTCGCACGGGTAGCTGTCATGATTGCTGTCGCCGCCACGGTTCCTGGATACCTCGTCCGCATCACAAATAACAAGGTAGATGAGTCCCGCACTTGTTATTCCTTGTTCATACAAAGAAGACAATGGCTTCTCGTCCGTCGGGTCGATCTTTGGACCGCCGTTCTTCTTCCCATTGCTCTCGTACGTTCGGATAGCTGTGCGCTCCTCGTTAGTATGTAATTTTCTCCTCTCATCTCATCAACACTCTGATCAGACCACCCATGAATGATGTCGTCTTTCGAGATCTTTCCATACTTCTCCAAACTCAACTCGTCCAGTCCCCGAGGGATCGAGAAGGTCTTTTCGCCCCTTTTTGCGGCGACAAGAAAATACAGATTGCCCCCGTGGCAAGTCCAGGTCGCTTTTGCCGTCTCAGCGCTCATAATGTCGGTCGAAATCGTGTCGATCAGGTGGAATCCAACACCCGAGTCGTAAATGAATACGCCAGCGTTGGAAGCCATCCATATCGCCGGGGCGCCAAAGCCGTACATCGCTCTCACAATGGCGAGACGGCGGTCTTGGCTCGTCGTCGGCGTCTCAGGGACGAGATCGTCATATTCGGAGGTGGTGCGGTTTAAGGGGAGCATCTTTCCGTTGGAGATAAGGATTGTCAGGAGCCGGATGCTCTCTTTTGATCCCGAGAAGAGCCGTGTGGTTGTGGCCAGCACAAGGTCCCTCCATGCACCGAGAACCGAATGGGGATAAAAGTAACCCTGCGTCAGGTCTAGTGTCTAGTGTGGAGTATCCCCATGGTTCGCTGTATGTGTGAATGTGTTAGTCAGATGCTAACTGGAAAGAAAATCTCTACTCGAGAACACGTACATTGTTGCGTTCGTATTTGTTGCATTCACTGTTTTCGTCTCTTCCATGCGCTCTCAGAGTACGGGCGCAGCTGCTGAGAGGGCCGTGTCGAATATAAGTCGCCTGGTGAGCGCACCGGCACCGCCGTACTGGGGCATCTCCTCAACGACTGTAGCAATGTCAGTCTGACCACCATATTGGCAATGAATTTTCCATGAATTAAGGTAAGTACTCACATATTTTGAAGCATGGGGGGATGGCTGCGAGCGCGGCCAGGGGGATCATGTCAAGAAAGACGGAGAGAAACTTTTTGATCTCTTCATCGCTGCTCCGACTGCGCTCTTCTGCCGGCGCACCAAATTCCGTTCCAAATTCCGTTCCAAATTTCTCCGGGGTAGCCAATGCGAGTTCCCTCAAGGCATCGTGCAAGTGTGAGAACATTATGTGAACAGCGACGAAGGAGTCCAGGATTAGAGATCCTGCCGGCCCCGAGTCCTTGTGCGTGTTGCACCCTACGGCTGTTTTGCAGCCGCCCAAAGACGCAGCGTTCTGGCAGCCCGGGCTCGGCCGGGAATGGAACCGGTCAAAGATCGCGGAGTCGAAGCTTATATGTTGATACACGGAATCCTTCCATGCCTTCAGCACGTCGTCCCAGGCGTGGTCGCAATCGGCAAGGCGCCATCGCGTGGTGGGCTCAAGAGTCCCGGCATTGACAATAAAGGGGTCCTCGCAGGACAGTGTAGTCCACGTTCCTGTCCAAACCCAGTCTCGTCCAAAGGCCACGCCAAAGAGCCCGAACCGCGCCGTGTGTTTCACAGTCATCTTCTCTCAACCACCTACGTGGTAATTAGCAGAAAAAAAGCAAATGGTCAAATCGAATAGTGACGACAAAGAGCATGACAAGACGACGCGAAGTGGTCAGCAAGGTAACGAACGAGTGGAAGGCAACGAAGCCGAAATGAATGAGTCTATCTTTGGGGGGGAGTTGCAGATCCCATAATGCCGAGCTCCGTGATGCTACGGCGTCTATCAAAGGATTCCAAGCTAACAGCAGAGGAGAGGATACTGAGGAGATATTTGGGCCAGTCACAACTGCTTGTGGTGACAGACATCCGGGCTGCCAAGGCTTCACCAACTGAGCTGCCATTTGTGGTTAGGCCGTGAGCCACCATGTGGGGCAACTGATGCTTTCTAAAGTTCGCACCCGTGCACGGGCCAACTCTGAAATGTATTTATTCGCAGCTCACGCGTGTCTTTTTAAGTTTTCTTTCTTCTTTTTTCTTTGCCCCCTTCGGGGGGCATTTGGTCATTTGAAACGATACAGAGAAGATTAGCATGGCCCCTGCACTAAGGATGACACGCTACTCAAAGAGACGCTGAACATTTTTTTCACTGTGATCATAGCCTTTAGTCGTGACATGGAGAAGGAAGTTACCTGTTGGTTAGTTAGTATAGATACCATCATCGTGACCACGATGGAGTGTGAGGATTCTGGATCCTCACGCTAGCAATACATTGTTCATTTGTGCACTACTGCTCAGACCCTGTCTGCCCTTATAGTGCAGCGACCTACAGTGACAGTGAACCCCGTCTGCGAGTGCTAGTCTCTTCATTCAGTCTTCGGATCGCCCCCTTCACATTGGCGTCCTACCATACGCTCTGTCTTAACTCAGCCAGGCCCTTGCACGGTCCTGTGTTGAGTGCAGGTCGTAACAACAGAGAAGACTAAAGGCTGCCGAAATATTAATAACGACTATGGCCGCGCCGAACATAGAGATAGCAATAATCAAGAGCATGGTGTCGTTCATGGCGTCCGCGAGGGAGATGTCAGAAGAGGTCCCTAGGCATCTGGAGCTGACTGGATGTCTGGCACTGCTAGAGCGCCAGTGAGCCTCAGCCACTGCAGTGACGAAGGCTGAATCCTACAGATAGGTCTATAAAAGAAGGAGGTTCTGGCTGTAAGCTAGAACCACGGAGATAGAACAGATTCACACAAGCAATACAATCCACACACACATCAATTCCACCGTTTCCAAGAGTGCCAGTGCTTCTGACAGGAGATCATCACTTGAACGTTGTGATGATTCCTGGTAGAAGCAGAACGTAGGAGGCGACGGTGCATACCTAGGGCCAGGGGAATGAGCCCATTAGCAACTTCAGCAGAGAAAAGCCACATGAGCGCAGATGTCCAATTGGCTAAGTTCACCACGAATCTCATGCGCCGTCCTCCGATGAGCAACGGTAGGTCACTGACGAGATTAAACAGCGCACCGAGGGCCACCAGGCCGAATGCGCACATCCGCCCTAGGATGGCAAAGACGGTGAAGCCATACGACGCCTGCTGGAAGGTAGCGTTTCCTTGGAGCCGCTCCGTGGCGAAGCCGAATAGACTGCCCCTGTATAGGTTGTAACAAGCCACTAGATCAAGATCGAAATAGGCTACAAGTAGTGTCCGATGCTCTCAGTTTCATGATAATATCACATTTCCGCGCATTACCGTCACAGCAATATACACTCCGCTGTAGCCCTAGGTGGAAGTGCAGTAGAAACAAAATCTGGGAGAGACAAATGTGGCTCGGGGTCGGGAACTGGGTCTCTTATAGGTGTAAATTGTCGGCAGAAACGGTGGAGAATACGGAGGAATGAGAGTTAGGTCCTGCATAATTTGCTGCCGGCAGAATAAGTACGTACCTAGCAGAAATTTCGCCAAACGTTAGAGACAAGAGTTCAACGAGATGGTTTCGACAAGGCAGGAATTCTGTCCTTGAAGATGAAAGTCCCGTTCACTACAGTAACAACCGCTAGCATTATTACTCAAGTCCCCAATGTCTCCTCAGCAAAATTGATGAGCTGTTAAGATAGCCTATATAACCCTATGTGTGACCAGGTTTTACCCTTATCGCATCTTGTCACTGAGGCAAAATTCCAACGCGTGCACACTCTGATCAGAGCGGCGCGCGACCAAGCTATATTGTACTGCATTGTAAATTGTTAATATGCCATTGCTTGAGGCCGAATAAACTCACATCTTACAGTAGTCCGATGGTAACGTCCCCCTTAACTCTCGCATAGATTTCAACCTAATGATCACATCAATCCAATTGTTACATCGCCCTTAACTCGCGCATAGAGTTCTACCTCTACTTCAAGGTCCAGCTCAATTTTGATCTTAAGACTGCTGTCCTTCTCGCCCACTTTTGCTGGTCGATCCGCAATCCGAGATTGGTGGACTGGAACAATTTTTCTACCACGACTTGTAATCGGGGGTGAAAATGGATTACTCTCATCGCCCTCGTCTTCTCTGGCTGCCTTCTCCCTCGCAATGCTCTTTTCTTTGCGACCGACTGCGTGGTTGGAGGGAATTTCAGACTGGGATAGGCCGTCTTCGGAAGCCTCGATGCTGTGCTCTTGCTGATCTCTGCGGATGTCATGAGCCTCACGAAGGCAGCGTTGTGAGTTGAAGAGAGGCGGAATTGTGATGGAGACCTACACCTGTTGAGACATGATGGACAGATAGATCGATGGATGACGATAAGATTGAGAATTGATGGATGGGTGAGGATACTATTGAGCGATTATATAGCGATATGTTTAGCAATAGGTGGGATATGGACGGAAAGGTGTATTATCTTATAGATATTTAATTATTTCTTTTGCATGAGTCAAACGTGGCATCACGGGCTCTGGTGATCTGATACCCGAGCTGCTCCCATAAACCTGTATTTGAAAACCGCCCATGCGCGGTAAACCTGAATATGACACCAAGCCCCCTACATTCCCTGTACTTAAAAACCGTCATGCACAGTAAACCTGAATTTGACACTAAAACTCCCTCCATAACCTGTATTTAGAACATGGGCGTATGTCGTGTTGCAGGCGTTGGGCATAACGCGTCATTCACTCAGCCGCGTTACCGCGCACGAATGGTGACGCGTTCCACCCACACAAAAATAAACAGCAAACTGCCACTTCCGCCTCCCTGGTTGTAATAAATAAAAAGTTTTATAGAATAACATCAAACTCAAGCAACAATCAAAGTATCATGGTCCTGGGACTTCTCACTGCTATAGCGGCTTGCCCTGCGATCGTTGGTACTACTGAAGCGGTCCGCCAAGGCCAAAAAAAGAATTCTAAAGAACAACATAGAGGCCTGAAATCGAATCTCATAGCATCTTGCGCTAGTACCTCACTCGGGGGCAGCGAGATTGATGGACGTGCTGTAGTGCTACGCAACAACAAGGTATGTATTCTTGCGAAGAGACCCGGCTACGCAATAAACCTGTCCCCTCGATCGCTAATGCAGTTGACAACAAAGCTATACATCGCGGTGGCTAAGGCCGAGGGTCAAGCCAGCCCTTCACAGCATCCATTTACAGGGTATTTTCTCCCTTTCCCAGACCAGGACTGGGGCCGTAAGGGAGAAGGGTTGGTCTCTACAATCGCCGACGAGCCTCCACAATTAAATTGGATATATGTGGACCAAGAAACTTATGAGGTCAAGTACGGCTTGCGAATAGACGCGGAAGGCCACCTTGTTGGGCCATGGGATTGCACTCGGATCGAAAAGAGAATTACCTTGGAGGGTTGGGAGGGATTCATGGCAGTGCAGGAAGATCCGGGATCATGGGCGCTCTATTTTGACCGAGATGACAATGGCTTGCAGGGCAAAACGTCCGAAAAAAGGATATTGGAAGTCGAGATGACAAGGAAAGAGAGGAGAAAGCGCAAGGGTGATGAGTAATTAGCTGCAGCGCTGGTGGGAGTAGCTTGGAAAACGTGCGTCTTCGTCGGCTAGAGAGGCATAGAACTAAATTGATAAAGCCAATCCGGCATGATACTGTACATTGGGGTAGTGCATTCAAAAAAAAATCAAAAATCAGCAGTCCAAAGATAGCATCGCCTTGCATAGGGTCTGTCAGAAACACTGTACCTTGGATACGCGATGGCTCAGAAGCATTCTCTGATCCGATTCAACGGTCAGCCCTCCAAACTCCCTCTTCCTGCGCAGTCTTGTCGTGGAGGAGGCGAGGATACCGTGGAGAGGCGAGCGCAGCTCATGGCTGATGGACGAGATAAAGTCCGACTTGGCCCGGTCCGTGCCCACAACGTCCAGCCGGGCCACCTCCGCCATAATACTGTTCCCAAAGGTGGCGAGGTAGTTCAGGTCTCCACTGAGAGTGAGGACGTGGTTGGTCGGGACGACGGTCCACATGGAGCTCCCGGCAAGCCGCCGCCCCCGGTTCGGGTCCCAGAGCGGGACGAAGACGATGCTCCGCACGCTGGGGAATATCTTGCGGAGGGTATTCGCTGCACTCTGCTCGGACTTCTTCCCGGAACGCCGCTTTTCCTTCTTCTGGTATGTGCCTCGCTCGCCAGTACTGAAGACGTGCCCCTGGTGGTACGTGTCCAGGAGAGTCTGGAGGGACGACTCTGTAAGTGGAATCAAGTTGGACGCGCGGTCCCCGTGCAGGCTGGAGTTTTCTGATGTCGAGAGACCCAGTATTCCACATGTCTGGTTGGAGCGCAGTGCGAGGCGACTTCGGAATTTCGCCAAGTGGACAAGATGGAATGGATGATGCGTATTAAGATGATGTAACAGCGGGGTCATCGTAGTGTGATAGTGGTCTGATAGTTGAACGACAGTGGGGTTGGTGGTGGCTTGCAGGTGATGGTGGACCAATAGCGGGGGTGGGGGCTAGGGCTGGGCGTTTACCTGCAGGCTTTTGTTGGGTTTTGGAGTGAAGTTGCTGGAGCGAGAGTTGCCGAGGCAACCTACCTCCTGCACAAACTATCCGAAAACGACCTTGGGAGAATGCCTAGATACATGTACTATTGTGCGCCACAGCTGATCATCGGGCAATATACCTCTTTGCGACACGCTACCGTATAGTAATTACATCACCCCGTTAATTTGGTCGAGTGCTCCAGACCGAGAAACACCAGGCCGCCGGTGCTGGGACAAAGTAAGGGTAGCAAGTAGCCCTACTAAGAGACCTTGCGGACCAACTTTCATTAATTCCCACCGGCGGCATTTCCTCCGTGATCTCACCCCCTCTTCCCAGTCTACGAGATAACATCATCATGTCTGCTACAATCGACTGCGTGTACCTGGCCGCCATAGCACAATACAAGCTTTCGGCCCAGACAGCGTACCCAGCACCTTCCCTTCGATTGCTCGTCGGCCATTCTAACCTCCTCGGAACGCTGGTGCCAGAGCTCGTGGATTTGGGTGTATGGAGTCTAGAGACACCGCCTCAGCCCAAGCCAGAAGAGCAAAGCGACAGCCCAGCCAAGTCGAAACTCGCCGGGGATTTCGGTGAGTGCTCTGACGGTGGAAACTTTGACTGGAACTCGTCGGACTCGGACGACGATTCGACATCCTCGTCGGACTGGAGCGACGATGAGCCGGAAGACGACAACAGCCAGCGTGTCGAGACAAAAAATGCATCCTCCCAGCCAAGAATAGCAGACACAGATGACGGCGTGACTGAGCTGAGCTTGTTGAAGGATCATCTTGCCCATCTCCGCTTCCTCGCGTCGCAGATCGGCGCAGATAGTAGTTGGTTGACAGCAGAACTTGAGGGGCGCCATACCGACGACGAGCCGTCGATACAAGCGCCGGTGGCGGTCTCCTCCGAGAAGGCGATGGCCGAGATCTCAAGAGACCCATCAGCATTCCATCCGGGACGCTTCTGCCTCCCGCCGAGGAATTCAGCGAGGTTGGCCGAACCGGGCGTCCCGGTCCCGGCCTGAGCTTCCATGGGTTCGTTCCCATAACACCATCGGGTCAGACGAATACACGTCACATGGGACGCCAGGAGGTTCAGCAGCAACAGCAGCAGCAGCAAGCAAGAGCGTTCTGTTGTTGTAGACAGTTGAAGCCAGTAAGTTCCTAAAAGAATGTGCCACTCTCCTGTGATCGCCACGAATACGCGTGTTCGCAGCGCCTCACACCGGGCCTCCTAGCCCTCCTTCGACCTCTATGTACAACATCTCTACAGCCACTCTACGCAAATGGCAGTAGCATCGATAGTCTTCAACAAATACGGCGCTTGACGACCTCCAAGAGATACCTGGCACGAAATCAGTCGAGGACCGGTTCTGTATCCGGGCGGTGATCCGAATCTTTCTGCCTAGCGCGTTACGGCAAGTGGTACGTGGAACACTACGCCCAATGCCATCAACAAGCGCAGCGGATTGCAGACGGAAAGGTACCAGGGCGGACAGTGAGCACATGCGGCTCTAGTTAAGACACCCCGTTGGGCCGCGTGTCCGCCAACGGGACCCTATCGTGATGCGCTGTCTGGAATTACGACAAAATTGGCCAGCGCCTGACGCGCCCTGGAAATTGGAACGGCGCACTGAAGCCTGGTACCTTGTCCAAGTCGTCGGGAATCTCGCGCTGGCGTCATGTTGCGGGGCGTTAAGGATTCGGAGTGGTGGTGGACCCAAGGGATAGGTAGATGGGTCCTGGGGACTGAAAAAATTGTTGTTGTAGTAGTTGCTGATAATACATGAAATAATAGAATCAGCACTGATCTATTCAGACGGACATGCGGCAAATGTTGTTTAAGCTTCGTCCTGTTCGTCTGGTCTGCCTTGCTGACGCTTCCGATCATCCAACAGACGCTCCAGATGACCCCCGGCATCAGACCATGTAGATCACCGCGGTTGGTAAGGTGTGTTGTGCCTTTGACCCCTACTGACAGACACCTCCCGAAGCAGCAAGAAAACAGAAGTGGGACAATCTGAGATAGGACATACGTGACACCAATATATGTAGCCAAACACATACTCCATGCTTCAAACCAAACTTGAACCGCGGATCCAATACGCCCCATAAGTAGCGAAAAGTCTGAAGTCAAAACGGCGGCTTACCCAGCACCGCATTAATACATGAAGCGGCAGCAGCACCGCATGGCCTCCAAATTCCACATCAGCTCGCCCTGGTGCAGCAGCAGCTCCCAATTCTGCTGCTCGAGCGTCTTGATGCGCCACGTCGCCATGCCCAGCACCTCGGCCTTGCTGATGGTCTTGTCCGGCACACCCTCCTCCCCCCTCGCTCCTCCTGCGACTCAGACTCGGCGGGCAGCAGGGCGAGCAACAGCTCGAACTGCGCGTTCAGCGGGTTCCGGTACTGCTTCTCCATCAGGTTGTGGGTGCGTCTGATGCGGCCCTCCTCGAGCGCGTCAAGACTCTCGTCACCGCTGCCACTGCTGCCGCCGACTTGGGCGGGGGCATCTTCGCGCTGTCGCCGCGGGGGAATCGATCTGGAGAGTTTGGGTGATTTCGGCCTGGTCCTGTCTTTGTGTTGTCTGTGTTGTTGGTGCCGGAAAGGAGGGGCCTGCTTTGATATCTGGGACCATGATCGTTTCCCGCGCTGAGGGGCGCCCATCACCCTAGGGGCAGCGCCTTGGCCGTCCGCTGGGGGCGAGAAGAGATGATCGTGGTAGGGCTCGGGGCTGATCTCGGCTTCTGCCCAGACTTCTCGAGACACAAAGCCGTCCCCTGAGACATAGTTCATGGGGCTGAGAGGTGATATGGGGGCGTTTGCCGACTGTGCTGGTGAAAATTTTGTCTGGGATAGCTCGTGGACTGTTGACGAGCCCAGTGCGCTGTCGACTATCGACGACATGGAGAGGTAGGCTTCGCCAGTCGCGCGTCAGATTCTGATGAGAGTTGAGTTGGCAGTTTACATGTACGAATTCATGTTGTGAGGGTCAGGCGAGGCGGTGAAATAATGCTGTTCGGCAGCCCAAGGCATGTAGTAGCTGACAGACGCGTCCGGATCGCCGTAGGGAGAGACTGTGGCGGGGCATTCGATTGTCCTGAACGTTGGACAAGGTTATTAGGTGGGGATTGGATGGTGTGAACTGAACGGGTATATTGGTATCTATTCGTAAGATGGGCTCGTTCGGCATTTGCAATCCTTCGCTAAGGCACAAAGCGCACCAGAGAGCCGTTCTGCGGGGTACTGGAGACCACCTTATTGGTCGCCATCACTGGTGATGTAATAATCCGGGGCCGTTGAAAATATTCTTTTGTTCGCAGCCTGTTCGCAGCCTGCTTTAGTGATGCGTTCTGCATGGGGGGCGAATTTCTGCTGGTTTGTCAGTTAGAATACAAGATACTGCGGTCAACAATGACGTCACTCCTCCGGGGTCAGAACTATCCCGACTGCTATCTCGTTCGCATCTCAAGCCCAACGCGAGCTAGCGAGCGCGGTCGGCACTGGGTATTGTGAGTAAAACGTATTGCTATTCGTTCAGTTGTCAGCGATTTTCTCGTCCCGGACGATCCTGTCGTCATCTTTCAGGGACAACTATGAAGGCCGGAATAGACTACTTTTATTTCACCGAATTATTCGCCAACCAGGCAATATGACTCTAAATCAACCACAGGGCTTGTTCGAGAGGAACGAGGAGAAGGACATCTTCCGGTGAGCTTCACAATTTTTTGACTTCTATATGTATTGACACTCACGGCTCATCCTAGATACTTTGCACCAGACGAGGCCCCAGGTTCCCGGTTGGACACAACGTTGGCTGCCTTTGCCCAACTTGTAGCCCTCCGGCTAAACACAACCAGAGCTTTGATTTCCTTGATCAACCATACAAGTCAGTACATTCTCGTTGAAGCGACTCAGAATTCGCCCCTGGTGTCGGACCAGGCCGAGACCACAACGGATGTCGGTGATGGCCTCTTGTTTGGGCGGACAACATTCCCCCGGTCACTTGGACTATGCGGGGATGCGATTGAGTCCCTCCCCGCGAGCCCTCGAGAGTCACCTATATCCCTTCAAGAGGCGTCATGGAGACCATCACCGTTGGTCATCAACGACGTCTTGCATAGCGAACAGTTCAGCCAGAGGCCGTTTGCAATGAGCCATCCATCTGTGCGCTTCTTTGCCGCGATGCCTATCAGTACCACTTCGGGTGTCAGTGTTGGAGCAGTGTCGGTGATGGACGAGAAGCCGAGACTGGGGCTGAGCCAGGTCGAGGTCGAATTCCTCAGGGACATATCTGTCGCCATCATGGCCCACTTGGAAATGGCCAGATGCAACGAGGGACATAAGAGAAGTGAGAAAATGATCAAGGGCCTTGGCGTGTTCATGGAGGGCAGGACCAATTTGGACGAGTGGTGGCTCGAGCTAGGAGGCAACAAGAACAAGACGCAGCGCCAGCAAACTAGTACCCGGGTTCTCAGTCCTGCTCCTCCTGATTCTCCCGTCCCTCCGCCCAAAGATGTCTTGGAATACGAATCACCTCCGGAGGGTGGGAAAGGGAGCCAGCACCAAGACGAACCCGAGACCCCCAGGCCGAGTTTATCGCCCAGACACACAAACTCCCGAACATTCACTACGGACATTAGAAAAAGCCACATCTCGGCACGGCTCAAGGAGATGTTCTCAAGGGCAGGCCACATCATCCAAGAATCCATCGAGGTGGACGGTGCTTTGTTTCTAGACGCCCACATGAGCTCACTGAGCGAGCGGACTGGTAAGTCCATCTAGCCTTTCATCCACCCCTGTTTTGCCATTCATGTAATTTGCGAGAAGTGGGTTCTGATATACAGCGCGGATAATAGAGTCCAGAGTGTCAAGCGATGCCACGTCTTCAGGGGTAGATGTGGCCGGAACAGATCGTGGCTCGGAAACCAACGTGAACTCTAACTTGGAGGCGGCAAAATGCGGGATCCTTGGGTTCCGGACAGGTGCAAACTCGAGCATGCATGGAGACAAGGCCTCCAACCTGGTTCCCATCACAGAAGCATGCCTGCACGGACTTCTCCAAAAGTATCCCCACGGGCATGTTTTCAGCGCCATCGATCTGGAGAGTAGCGGTGGCAGTAAGCGAAGGGGGCGAGAGCGAGGGCGGGAGCGGGAGCAGGTACGAGAGCGGCACATCCTTGACATGCTTCCTGGTGCACACAGCATCGCCTTCATCCCACTATGGGACTCCCATAGCGAGCGGTGGTTCTCGGCAGGTTTCATGTGGACGGTGAATCAAACAAAACGGGTTCTCACACGAGCCGGTGATCTCAACTACCTCGTGGCCTTTGGTAATAGCATCATGGCTGAAGTAGCCCGGCTTGACGTGGTTGGTGCCGACCGTGTCAAGTCCGACTTCATCTCGTCCATCAGCCACGAACTACGCTCGCCATTACACGGCATCCTTGCCTCGGTCGAGTTGCTCCAGGAGACCACCGTGGACCCTTTCCAATACAGCATGATTGACACGATCGAGCGGTGTGGACGGACCCTGCTCGACACCATCCAGCATGTGCTCGACTTTGCAAAGATCAACACCTTTACAAAATCAAGAACAGGGAAACATCGCCATCCCCATCCCAGCACTACCACTGGCAGACCACCCCTCGCTCGTGCCCCGCATTTAAAAGCGCCTGCTAACACCGACATTGACCTCAGCCTGCTCGCCGAGGACGTCGTCGACTGCGTGTTCGCCGGGCATGTGTTCCAGGTCAAGTCATCATCGCGCGCGCCCGAGTTTGGTCGCGGAGACGGGGGAGGGGGCTTCTCACGGAGGAACAGTGTCATTGGGATGGACCGTGAGGGATACTACAGCACCACGACCCACAAGGGTGTTTCCACGCTGATGCCTGGTAAGAACCACATGGATGTCATTTTTGACATCGGATACAGGCCAAACTGGATGTTCAACACACAGTCTGGAGCGCTGCAGCGGATCTTGATGAATCTCTTTGGCAACGCCCTCAAGTACACGAGCAGCGGGTGGATCAAGGTTTCGTTGCACGCCAGCGATGTCGTCACGGAAGAAAAGCATCCAACGGTTGCTCGGTCTGCTGCTTCAGCTGCTAATACTAGCAGCTCTGAACCCACGGCTCAATCTCAATCTTCGGTCATCACCATTGGCGTCAGCGACACAGGCTGCGGCATGACTCAGGACTATCTCCAAGGTGGTTTGTTCACCCCCTTTACCCAAGAAGATCCTATGAACCCCGGTACCGGGCTGGGGCTTAGCATCGTCTTGCAAATCGTCCGCTCTCTTAAGGGCACCATTAAGATCACAAGCGAGAAAGGGATGGGGACCGAGGTCGTTGTTACGCTGACACTGAGGCAGGCCGTAGGAAATGGGGGTCGCCAGGGTAGTAGCGCCGGAACCAGCGAGGGCGAGGTTGTTGATGAAGACGTGGTCGAGACTGCCAAGCGGAAATCCACCGGACTGGTTGTTAGTCTCGCGGGCTTCGATCACACAGGTCCCGATATCCTAGTTTTACCTTTCCGGACGTCGATCGAGAAGATGATGACGAACTGGTTTGGGATGAGGGTGGCGGCGATGGCAAGGGACGACGAGAAGGCGGATATTTATCTCACCAACGAGTAAGTCTCAATATTACCCGCCAAATGTGGAAAAGAAGTAGCCACTAACTCTAGGTCCAACCAACAGACCCCCTCCCAAACTCCTCGAGCCAGAAGATCCGAAACAGAAGTCGACCTCTCCAGCTCCAGTTCGAGCCCCAAACATCATCCTCTGCTCCCACGAAGCCCTGTATCGCGAGTACACCAGGAGGAAATCAAGAGGGGTCCTCAGCAGCGGTCACGGCCCAGATGAGCTCGTCCATTTCGTCTCCAAGCCGTATGTCAAGCCTGACCCCATCCCTTTTTAATCCTTTAAAAACATTCTCTAACCTCTTGTAACCCCAATGATAGATGTGGCCCACGTAAGCTTGCCAAAGCATTGGTGATTTGCCTCTACCATGACCAAAACACACACGGCGACGACTCCGCCCGTACATCACTCGACCCGCAGATGCTGGCGCCAGCCCAGCAATCAATATTCGGCGGGTTTGCTTCTGGATCCAACATCGTCTCTCTAGACGGAAACCCAAGCAGCACCTCAACCACGAGCCCCATATTCTGGGTGAGAAAGCATGCGCGGGAGGACTACTTCCCCCCTCCTCCGTCACCTGGTACAGAAAAACCGTTGGATGTTACCGGCATGAATAAACCGAGCAGCGGTGTCGCTAGTAGTTCTAAAGGGACCACTAGTGCCAGTATGTCTGCTGCTGGGAGTGAGAGTGGGAGCGGCCGGCGGAAGCCTCTGCTGCTGTTGGTGGAGGATAATGAGGTGAATTTACGGGTATGTTCATCATCATTCTCTTGAACTTCATACGATAGTGATGCTGACAAAATATGTTACTACCTAGCTTCTCAGCACCTTTGTAAGAAAGGGAAACTATGAATTCGAGACCGCGGAGAACGGCTTGGAGGCGCTCCAGGCGTTTCAGTCAGGGCAGAAGGCGTATGATATTGTGTTTATGGGTCAGTACTCCCTCTACGGCAAGAAAATGCTCAACAACTAACAACTTTACTGAGAGCAGACATCTCGATGCCCGTCATGGACGGCATGGTCGCTACCCGCGAAATCAGGAAGCTCGAGCATACACGACGGGTGCAAAAGCCAACGCTGATCATCGCCTTGACCGGCTTGAGCTCGGCCACCAGCCGGGAGGAGGCTTTCTCGAGTGGTGTCAATTTGTTCCTGACGAAGCCGGTGCGGCTGAAGGATATACGCAAGATTCTGGATAATTGGGTCGGAGAATAATGATCGGAAGGTCGAAGGTGTTGTTTCAAGAGGAAAAGGATTAGTAGCGGAGATGTCCCTTCTTGATGGATCATGGGGGGCGGTTAAGGGAGACTCAAAAGTGCTAAATGTCGTTAGGGTACAGAGGCGACGTATTGTGCTCCCATCTCGCTGAGGGCTGCTGCGGTGCCACTGTGAGTTGGGGGTGAGCAGCATGGGGATGTTGATGTCGCAGAGGTAGTATGTGGAAAGTTTTGACTGAGGAACGAAGGGCTCGCGAGCAGCGGAAGTTCAGTTGCAAAGTGACTTAATTAGGTAGAAAAGGGGAGTGCGAAGCACCCCCCAGTTATATACAAATGGAAGCTCCCTGTGTGTGGGGAAAGCACATGATCCAAGGCCCCTGCGCTCCAGCCAAGCACGGGAGCAGCAGGGCGCCTGCGCGCCTAGCGCCTCATTTCGACATATAATCATTACTATCCTTGCTAGAAGCTCCCTTGTTGTTTCTGTACCTTTCCGTGTCATCGTTCTTGTCGGAATGATGTTCGACAAATGTTCGATCTAGTGTATCGATCATTAGGGGCAATAACGAACCCTGCCATCAACAAACAAGGTCGGAGAGTGTAGTTAATGATTAGAACTAGCCCTTTCAACGCTTTAGATCTATCGGAAGCCGACCCGCGCCAACGAGCTTCAACTCTCCTACTTCGCCTCTATGGGAGTCTCACATACGCTTTTTCGACGCTTCTACTGGGCTGATAACATCTTGTGGAAGAAAGATATCTTAAACCATTGTGTGACTGTAGCCCTGGTCGGGAAAGATCTGATCGTCGACACGAAAGCTGTTGGGGGTTATCTGACCCGCGCAAATAATTAGATTCTAGAGACGGAAGGGTGGGAAGATGGAGTATGGGAAGGCGATAGACTAGATGTGTTGTGGTTTCAAGAATCAGATCATGGACAGGTATTTGATAGGGAAGGAATGCGAGGGAGATTGGTAGATTCAGTGCTAGGAAATAACTGACTGCTTTTTGTCCCTCTGATGCTTCTAAAGTTGTCTCATGACAATAGGAGACGCCAACAAGTTGCAGTAGACAACGGGAAATTGGCGTTCCACTCTGTGTTTTCCACTCTATGCTTCTAAACCCGGGGTGTAAACCAAGGAAAGAAAATGGCGGAAGTGGTTGCGCTCGTCGGCAGCGTCATATCCATTGTCGAGATCGCAAATCGAATCGCCAGCGCATGCAAGTCGTACATAGATTCGGTTCAAGACCACCCGAAAGATCTGCGACTCATATATATTGGGACACTGTCGCTCAAGGTAGTTCTCGAGAGCTTGCAATTCCTTAATCATAATGACCTGGACGATTCAGTGACAGCCTGGTCTCTTCAGGGCCCCAACGGTCCGATTGAGAGTTGCAAGAGAGCAATGTAGGAACTGAGCGAGCTGATCCCCTATGGGCCATTCCATTGATCGAGAAAGTTGTCGAAACGACAGAGATTGGAGGTGTTCTTAACCGCCCTTACATAGCCGCTGAAGGCCGAAAAAGCATGGAGGCTGCTTGACGAGATTATGCATTATAAGTCTACTATAAGCATGGCATTAGTTGGAGGGCTCTTGTGAGTGATATTCTCTACTAGTATTATGCAACATATACGGTCTGAGCTTATACACACTATAGGAATAAGATATAAGCCATTTGACATGTTAGTATAGATACTATCATCGTGCCCACGAGGAAGTGTAAGGATTCTAATTCTTATGTTAGCAATTTATTATTCATTTATGCACTACTGTTCAGACCTTGTCTGCCCTTATAGTGCAGCGACCTACAGTGACAGTGAACCCCGTCTACAAGTTCTAGTCTCTTCAGTCTGTCTTCGAATCGCCCCTTCAAATTAGCGTCCTGCCATACGCTCTGTCTTAACCCAGCCAGGCCCTTTCAGTCCTGTGTTGAGTGCAGGTCGTAACAGTATGTTCTAGTGGGCAGTTTACTAACTGGATATTCTGTAACGTCTTAAAGGCTAAAGGGATATTTAGGATGCAACCCTTTGTTTGCTTAAGACGCTAGACCACACGTATGAGAGGATATTCTTTTACATCTTTTAAATAATAGAGACTTGGTGCGGCACGTGATCCGCTGGGTCTGTTTTCACAATATACTCTGGACGGATAGACCTCTTGCTGCGTTAATCTTGGTAGACGTATAAATCGGAGCTCAAAAGGAAAACTGTCACCTGGTCAACTTTGAACTGTTGAAGGACACTTGCGGATGTCTGATTACCTTCACTTATAATGAAGAGTTGGATTCAGAGTGTGTAGCGGTAGTATACTACACTGTATAAGAATTCCTCGAGTCAGGAAGATTAATGGATCACTTGGTGTTCTTTCAGATCTTTCCGGATGACTTATACAAAGACATTCACCAGGCTTTTTTTTCTCCATGCTCTCGACCACCAACCACAGGAACCCAAAACGAAACCTAACTAACGATTCCAGGATCTAGCGGTTTCCTGTCTTAACTCGTCACTACGAGCAAAGATAGACCTTGAGAAAGACGTCGATCCATCCCTGGGATTCTGGCTTCTTGGTCCCACCTCATCGCATCACCCAATTCTGTATGATTCATTTGAATGGAAGGAAGAGCGTTGCCACTATCAGCTGGATTGGGGATCCTTAGATGCGACCAACCGGCTTGTTTCCGTTTTCGTTCAGCTAATGGAAATGAAGTACTATCTCTTAGCCTCAACATACCTCTAAAAATACGGCGCGAAGACAATTCTTAAAGCGGAGTTTTCTGTCAACTTATTGCGTCTATCTGCATTCGGCGACGACGAGCGCACCTGGGAATTCCACGGGACAATATTGGAGTACTTGACAGTCTACACTTCCTCCACATCGTTTCCATCCTTCCAAGATTTGGCCTTCTGTTATGAGAATGGGGGCGGCGTTGCTAACTTCACCACCATTCTTCCGGTGTATGCCACAGTACACTACCTCTGTAAATGTCAAGACGGGGAGCAGCCAGCCAGAGAACCTTCCTTATAGCTGTGAATAGTGGCAAGCCGTATGGCAAAGCCACGCGGCTACAATTGCGCGTCTGTGGCAATAGTTACAAATCTATTGTTCTAGTAGTTTCCAGACTCTTCTTTCTGGGCCAGAACCCCTTTCTTTCTGACAACTAATGCTATAGCCAGCCGGTCTCGCAGATACGGCTTCGTCTGCTTTAACGAGACGGACCAGCAGCATGCTCTGGCAAAGATACAGGGTGTATACTGTAGTAATCGCGCCATACACATCTCTATCACTAACCCAAAGACTCGATATGTCTATCAGTCGCTACTTAGCCACTTTAAAGCTCTAACAAGAGATAGGTCCCACCAGCACAGATGTAGAAATATTATGGCTCCGCAGGTTACTTAAAGACTTACTAGCCATATTGGCTAAGCCGTTCCACCTTAGCACCAGCCCGGATCTTAAAATCAAATGCAACTAATAAACTAATTCACTAACCCAAACAACACCACTATCTTCGTCGGCAGTCTTTCTAATTACGTGGCTAAGTTAACTCTAGTTATTCTTCTAAGGCTTTAGGGAGATTATATATATTAAGATCCTGTCGAACTAGACCGCTGCACCAAAATACTGCAAAAGTGAATCTACTGATACTAGCATTTAGTAACAGCGACTATATCCATATTGTTCCACAGATCCTTATAAGCAAGGGTTACGGCTTCGTTTAATTCGTTTATCGCAGTACAGTTAAAATAGCGATAAGCCAAATTCAAGGTTACCTTATCATTAATTCTCGCGTCCACCTCTTATAGAAAAAGCCAAGCCTGTGGTCTGAGGAAGTATAGAGATCTAACTCCAGCTCTAAGAATAGTGTAAACCTATCTGTAAAGTGAGTGTTAAGTAAGTCGCGGATTAATATCTTAAGACTGTTTGTAAGTGATAATATAAGGTTCTTTTATTAATAGATCTAGTAGTTCTCAAAATACAGCTTAGTGTATGAGAATAAACATGAGATTAGCTCTGGTGCCGTAATGAATTTTTAATATTAGGATTAACAGTCAGACGCGAATTAGAGAAGTTGTGATAATCTTATAACCTGCACGTCCTGTCCTAGCAGAAAAGGTATAAACCCTAAGGTAATAGAAATAAAGATCTAGGCTTAGGGCGAGAACTAGGTCGCTCACATTAGGGCGATAAATTTCTGCTAGTAGAAGGGCACTTAATGCACAGTAATGGAGACTAAATATAGGCTTATAGCTGAGAACTGGGCCGCTGGTACTAGGCAGCTAATTTCTGCCGGTAGTAAAAGTACATAGCCTATAGTGGCGGGGACGAAATATAAGCTTGTGGCTGAGAACTAGGTCTTATATTCTGCCAGTAAAAACGATGCAGAATTGTGACGACCCTGCAGGCCGTCACTTGGGCCGGGGCGGCCCGACGAATCCCCCGCAGAAGGAACAGTGTGGAAGGACGGTGTACACTGCCCCAACGCACTGGGCCAGGGGTGCAAAGACCCAAAGCCCCTACGACTAGTAAGAAAGCGCTTGGTAGTCCATAAGGACTAACAACACTAAGCACTACTTAGTTAACTACTTAGCTGTAACTGCGTAGTGCACTACTAAGTATAACAGACTAAGCAGGGTACGAAGTACCTCTTAGTCAGTTAGTATAGATAGCCATGGTTATGCTGTAACTACCGTGAGGGACTCTAGTTCCTCACGCTAGTATTCAATTGTTCATTTGTGTCCTACTGTTCAGACTTCCCTCTGTGCATTATAGTGACAACGATCTACAGTGACATTGAACCCCCGTCTAGGAGTGCTAGCTTAGCAAGCCGTCTTCGGAACGCCTTTTACCTGTTGGCGTCCTGCTATACGTTCTGTCTTAACCCGCGCCAGTCCTCTCGAGGCCTGTGTCGGGTGCAGGTCGTAATAAGAATATGAAGGAATAAGAGTTAAACGCTATATATTTTCTATTGGCAGAATAAGTACGTACTTAATAAAGCTATCTGTACCTGATTATTAATAAGGCTAGGAATTCTATCTTATGAAAATGGAACTTTATTACAGAAGTATCACTAAATTTTCCAACATCTCTTTAACAGGACGAAAATCTAATAAGACAGCTTATATATCCTTAATAGTAGAAAATAACTTATTAATCAGATAAGAGCACAGACAGGTGACGTTACTATTATTATTAGCGACTCTATCCGTACTACATCCTTTTTATAGCATAGTATAAGTTTGAAATTAATGTAATTAGGTTCTTTTTATTTATTTTAAACTTTTTTATAAGGCATGGGTTGCTTAGCTTTAACAATAGGGCTTTCAGGCCGAGTCACACGTATACCTAGGACGCTGTACGTTGTAATTGGAATTATTGCCTGGGAACCGCGTCATTTGTTTTCCATCGATAGGAAACTATAGCCAGGGGGACTGAAAAGGGGCCTCTAAGGCTATACGGCGGCGGTGTATGGGATCACCCTAGCTCAGGGAAGAATCAGGGGAAGCTTAGGACAAATCAGCTACAGCTCACCCCAGCTTAGGATTGCGAGCAAAAAAGGAAATTTCGTGTGCCCAGATTCGTCGCAGACAACCAGGCTGTTACACATGACGTCTAGAGTAACTATTCAAAGGCGGGATAAACAGGGCTAAGTTGGGTGACCAGCTTTTTGACCGCCCCCCCTTTCGACCACAAAACCCACCAAAACCACTAGATTCCACAACATCACCATTCAACCACCACTACACCAAAACTAATGCAACTTCACATATAGTTTTATAACACTGTTATAAACATACTGTAAGCTTTTCAACTTTACAGTATTTTTATTACAGCTGTTATAAAAACAATACGTTTTTACATACTAATTTAACCTTTTTATATCTCTACTATCTTACGTAATAAAAAATTAATATAAATTAAGTAAGTAATATACCTATATAAGATGCCAGAATTAAATACTAAAAATACACATCTCATTAAGTGGTTATAATAATTAGGATTAGACAAGGTAGAAGAAACTCCTATTATAACCCTAAGGGTTATAGCTGTAAAAAAAGATCGGAAATTAAAACAGTTATTATTTAACTACTTTATAAAAAACATTTTTTATAAATTTAGCTTCAAGTTATATTATATCTATATTATGTATTAAATTAATATTAAAACTTTATATGATAAAATGGTAAAGATATAAAAGGATTAAATTAATATGTAAAAACGTATTATTTTTATTACAGCTGTTATAAAAATACTGTAAAGTTGAAAAGCTCACAGTATGTTTATAATAGTGTTATAAAACCATACGTGAAGTTGCATTAGTTTTGGTGTAGTGGTGGTTGAATGGTGATGTTGTGGAATCTAGTGGTTTTGGTGGGTTTTGTAGTCGAAAGGGGGGGCGGTCAAAAAGCTGGTCACCCAACTTACAAGAATGTCTGCCAGCAGACTTCCACGGCAAATCAAGACTCTGACGCATGAGGACATTCAGCAGATGGTCGTAACATGACATGGATACATACGACAAGAATCGGAGGCTGACCATGGACGACGAGGATGAGTTTCGCGGCGATGAGAAGATGTCTTCGGTGGGAGATAATGCATAATGCCCACTCCAGAAGGTCCAACAGCATTCACATTGTCGAGAATATGTTGCCAGTTCATACACCACACTCCCGTTGACATCATTTACATGAGCTATGATATGAGGCGGATCCATGACAACCAGTTCTGCCAACAGATTCGTCATCGTCCCGACAATGAGGCTTCCAAGGGCGATTCGCCGAAGGCCAAGGACGGCGAGAAGGGCCACAACCGCACTTCGTCGGCCGTCAAGAAGCCCACGTCTTTCAAGTTGATTTAGGGGGAACACAGACTTCAACGACCCTACTTAGCGAGCGGAGCATCTCCATGTGCCTAACGATATGCTAAAGCCCGTCCCTATGCCGGAGGGGATTGATCTCAACACCACTTCCCGGTGCACGGTGGCGCTCTTATATAACAAACGCGGGCGGCCAATAGAGCCAATGCGGATCTTGTGACTGTCCAGCGTAACCTCGGCCCCGGAAACTTTCTAAACGGCGGTCTTGTAGTCAGTTCCGAGACAACCCGGAGGCCCACGGAATGCATAAACAGTGCGAGGTGATTTGTTGGGAGAGAATGGCTTGGATCTATCCTAGGCGCGCTCGGCTTGACGGTCTGTTTCGGGGGGGCAAGAGGCGGCTTTGGTGGTGTCGGGAGTACCTAGTCCTATTGTAAGAAACTTCCTTCCGGTTCGTCTAGAGCGCGCAGTCACTTGCCTAAATAGGTGCCCACCTACTGTTAGTATAACGACCGAGACACCAGTTTTCGCTTGGCGGTACCAGGCCACTCTTGCCGCGAGCTTCTTCTTCGGGATTGTGTTGAGTTCGGCGCGCGCTTGTAGATTGGGGAGCCCGGGCTTGTGGTAGAGTAACTATTTATTGAGAAGACTTCGTTGATGAGCAAGAAACCGACACCTGATTACACTGCCGTAGTATCCTGGAGGTCTATGCGGCCGCCGACAAGATCAGTGACTCGGATGACAGCGACTATTTCGGCTTTACGTGGGTCGAGCTCGCTCCCCACAAGTAGCGTGAGCTGTCCCGCTGGACGCTTAAGACCCTCGACGACCGGGAGATAGAGTAGGGCTGGGAGGCCGGTGTAGGTGGGAGGAAGGGGTTGAACACAGGCGGGAGGCTTACGGGGGCAGGGACACCTGGGACTTAAAGAGAGCAGGAGTGGCAGTAGTTCTAGGGAACAATCACCCGGCCCCCTTGTTGGTTCAGATTTACGCAGATATACCGAGCGGCTAGGGACAGGGCCGTTCCGCCAATCTAAACGGCGATGATTTCATTTTGGTTCGCAGGGTTGAGGTACTCGGACTGGTAGTACATAACGGCTGTGATTTACTTCCAGCTCGGAGGGTTAAGGGCTTAGACTTTAAAGGCTTTTCTAAGAGAAAGGTTCCCTCAGCTATTATAAAATATGCATTCTCACTGATAAGACGATTTGTGGTTTTGGTTACACAGGTTATCTCCCATCTGGAAAGGGCCTGTCTGTATGTTAAGAAGGTCTTGTTGGGTTTTAAAAATGCCTTTTCTGATACAGCTCAGGCCTGTTACGCAGTCAGTCTAGGCCTTATAGTTCTAGCCCAGAGCTATGCGGCGATTTAAACAATGTATTTTCACACGGGCTAGAGATACCCCTTCTGCTAGCCTGAGTCTTTGTCCGTCACCGTGCCGCGGGGCTATGTCTTATTTTCCACCGACTGATAATACAAAACTGGGCCGCGCGGGCTGTGTCTTCGTTTTTCACCAAATTGAAGAAGGTATCGTGCCCATACCACTTTTGGCGTTTACTATAAGCCCACTAGCGCTAAAAGTGGGTCTAGGACCTGGTGTTTTCCAGGCACACCGGCACTTGAAAGCAACGGCGCCGTATCCGCTGATGGGAGGCTTGACAAGAACGATAATAAGAGACTGTCGACTTTGGATTCTGGCTCCGTAGTCTCATGGAATATCTTACTTGCATTGAAGAGATTCACACGCTTAAACAGAAACTCGTCTTATTGCTTTCTCTGTTCCCGATCATTCCTGTTTGCACGGCTCAATTGGGCAATCCTTTTTCCTACTTGGAGCAAAACAAGGACGAATGTGTTCATAACAGGACTGCAATACATCTCTTCTGGCTGCGGTCTGCGACTCAGTCTGTCTCCTGGTTTACGGAATGGGAACCCCCGATGTGCTGGGAATCGAAGCCATGATCTCGTACCTCATTCAAGGCACGTGTGTCGTAACTATCACAGTCTCGAGCGACTTTAAGCGAGGGGAAATCTCGTGGTTTCTGTGGGGGGGAACGGTATCTTCACATCGTGACTCTCATTGGAACTCGGCGGATATCAGCTTCCACCTCACAAAACGCTGCTCAACAAACCATGAAAGATTGAAGCCATATATGAAAGTCTTTTATTAACCGCCTGACAGGCTCCAAACTCAAAGACCACACACGGTATTGTGTGCAAAGTCTAAGACAAAGGACATTGACAGAGAAGTTCGCTGAACAAACCCACAAACCACAAACTCTCAGCCCACCCCGCCATTTACTTCCTCCCCCATATCGACGAATCACGACCGTGTAGATACCCTCTCGGCAAACAGGATCCGAACTAGGCCCACTTTCCGAGAAGCGCCATGATGATGGTGCCCAGGAACAAGCAGACCAACATGTACATAATGTCCCCCTTCTTGCGCGAGCGGTCTGGGTTGAACAAAAAGTCGCGCGCGAGCAGCTCTACGAGGCCTGTGTAGAGCAAGATGCCGGCTGAGATCGAGTCGAGTACGCCCGATACCACCGAAGCCGTAAAGGAGCCGGCGTCGTACTGCGTGGCCAGTCCTAACCCAATGGCGATAGCAATGGGAGTCGTGAGGCCATAGGCGATGCACAGCGCCCAAGGCAGCCAGCTGTAGCGATGCGGAAACGGAATCGTGCTTAGGCGAGCTCCGATACCGAGGCCCTCGAACGCCTGGTGGAAGACGATGACAGGATATAGCGTCGAGAATTCTTCCCCGACGACGCCAAGGTTCAATCCTATGATGACCGAGTGGAAGATAACACCAAACTCGAGGATCAAGAATGCAACAATCTGCTGACGGAATGCGCGCTCCTCCGCAGCCATCTCACCCCAGATGCTTTCAATGTTGACAGCGTCTGGTCTCAGTTTGATTGCGGCCGCACCGGGGCCAGCGGATATATGGCTAGCCGTGCGCTGGAGGACAGGGTGATCGTCTTGGTCGGCAGAATGCAGGAACTGATGCGAGCATTGGGTCTGCGATCTCCCACGGGGGCTTGGGTCTCTGTTCTTGACAGCATTGGCCTTGGGGCTATTGTCTCCATCGGTGCTCGTCTCCTTGGTGTCGGCGGTCAAGGTCGGAGACGGAGGGTGGCTGGTTGTGATGGCACCTTCGACGTCGGCGTGAGCGAATCCATATTTCTGCTCAACGTACCATTCGGCGCCGAAGTCGAGGAGGAAGATCAGCATGACCGACGTCATGGCAATGGCAGGCGGCCACGAGTACTCGGCCCAGCCGCCAGTCATGCCGACGCAGGTCGCAGGGCCGATCTCATCGTAGGCGGGGTCGAGGAGGTGAATGAAGGCCGTCGCGACGATGACGCCGGCACCGAAGTAGCGGGCGAACAGGTAGACATAGCGCGGTATTCGGAGACGAGGTATGCGGGAGGCGAGGACCGGGAAGAGGGTCAGGAAGGTAGACGTGACGAGGAGAACGAAGATGGCCGAGACACGGGCGCCGATGCGGCCATCGAACTCGTTGCTGCTCCGATTCATGTAGCAGATGACGTCTCTGGGGTCGGCAGAATCGAGATCGACGCTGTTGGGATTGAAGGCGCCATCGGCAGCGGTATCGTTAACGTCGGCCATTGTCGCGGTGAACTTTTGGTGATAGGTGAGTTTTGTAGGGCTTGAAAGGTCCGACGGTGCGAGGTGAAGGGAATACTTTTGTGCAGAGCGTCAGAAAGTCCACCCAGAGTTCAGGGGGCGCACGATTAAATTCGGGGAACCTACCTCGCGATTGAGGAGCTTGTATACGGCCACTTGTGTGACAGAGGTTGCGAGTGAGCCCGTCGTACTAGGCGTCGCGCACGAAGACGGAGAGGTAAGCGGTTGGTGATGGAGGACGAGGTTGTGGAATGGGAAAAGTTGCACAGCCCCAGAGAACAAGCGGCTGGGGAGGTCAAGCCAGGAAGGAGCGCGGCTGCCATCCAGTTCCCAGCGCCGTTCTGTTTGGTGCCCTCTAGGCTGGTCATCGAGCGACGAGTTTGTTGAGAACCTTGATGGCCACCTCCATTTGCTGGCTGCTGGGGTGGGTGGGGACCTTGATGGCCAGCCCACTAGCTTGAAGGGTGCCCCGCGACTTCTAGCAGCTAGCTTGGAAAAGCCATGCTGGGAAGGGACTCCAGACTCCTTGTGGAAAACAGAACTCTATTCTCCGCCTTGCAGGGAAGCCAGGCCTTGTCGTTGTCTAGGCTTCCACAGTGTCGCAAGCGGCTGCACGCAACCACGCTGTCCCACCCACGAGGTTCGAATTGGCCTTGGCTCCCCGTTTGGGGCGAGCCACCGAGTCGTGCTGTCGGTGGTCGTCGGCTTGCCTCCGGTCGCACTGAGGGGGAAATACCCAAAGTCCCTAGGTCTCACAGCGATTGTTTCAGACACGCGAGGGTCTGGTAGAGCTTGGTACGTTGCAAAACCGGCCGGTCGGTGGCATCGCTTCCGCGGATTGCATGAGTAGGCGTTCGCGTCGTGTGACACTGACGACATCTCACCCGCCTTGCAGAAAGCTTAGCCACCGGACAGACCCAACGGAAAGTTTTCGGACTATAAACCGACGACGGCTGTCCCACATTCCATCACATGGCACAGCTTGCAAACCCCCTTGGTTGCCGTGCGACCTGTTTGTTTGTGGTGACGGCAGATTGTCAATGCCGTGCCCGACGACGTCGTGGCCGGAAAACGGCGCAGGACGACGAGCCCTTCCCATCCCTTTTCGCCACCGGACTGCCGCGTGCATGTGCTGTCTTGCTCACTTTACCTCTACTTTTAGGCGGGATGCCGGTGTCTCAGGCCGGTATTTGTACCTGCTTTTGGCCACAAGCCCTCAAAGGCGCCAGGCAGCTTCCAGTTGAACCGACTCCTTACCCCCAGTTCTTGAGCCTAAGTTCAGGCTGGCGGGGCTGCGCCATGAACTTCTTGACTATTTGATGTATCAGCATCAATTGGCAGCCATTGTGGGAAAGTCAGGGGGCGGTCTCACTGTCTTTCCATGTCTCCTTCTTCACCTTTGTGTTTGTGGCATGCTCGTGCCACAGCCACAGACACCAGAACGCAACCAGACCATCCAAAATACGTCTGGTAAGTGGTTCAAGAATCATCAACACGTACTCAGGTTGCCCCTCATCAATACCGGCCGACGCGTGGGTAGCGACGAGTTTGCCATCCAAGTTGAACCATTGGTAACTCTCCGGCTCATTCTTCCCCTTCTTCTCCTTCACCCAAAAGAAGTAATCATTCCTCGGCCTCTTCTTCCCTTTCCCGCCCTCTTCCTCTGATGCTATTGCTGCCCGGTGACCGGAGTGAGGGAACGGGCTTTTTTTCAGGACGAGATGGTTCCCTAGCCCCTTTCTCGACACTGCATGAAGCGTGGACTGGCATTCGTCGGCGAATAAAATCGGGACGTGGGAAATGTTGTAAATATGCTTCCCCCGCTGCGAGACGCTGGGGGTTCCGTCCGGGCGCGTGCGGACTCGGTACTCAAGACGCTGGAACTCAATGTTGGTGGTTGCTTCGCCCTGTGCGTGTATCACCCTGGACAGCTCGTACAGCGGCGACGATTCGTTTGGCGCGGCGTAGACGAAGCGGCCATGGAGCACGAGGTTGATAGGCTGTAGCAGTTCGTCAGGGTCATCGCTCCGCTCCTGGTAAGACGGCGGCTCCTCGCTCGGTGGCTGCCCGGACGCGACGCTGAAGTCAGGGGGCGCATCTGGGTACACAGAGTCCGGTAATGGGATGCTGGCTGACATGTTCGCGCGACGACTCGAGAGAATTACGATTGGCGATAATCTACCGCGGTCCGCTCGACTCGCTGCGATGGCAAGTCGCTCATAAATACTCCTTGACGTTGATGTCAAACTGGCGGGGCTGTGCCGCGCGCACCTGACACAACCGTCCCCAGGGTCGCACTGCTAGCACTGCCTTCCATGCATCTGCGGGGTGTTGGGTGCGTATTGGCAGCAAACCGATTTGCCGATTGATCCGCAAGCGGGGACCATCGATGCAAAAGTAGGGCATCCTCATCCTTTCCAGCAATTTCCTGTCGGGAGGATTCATGAAGATCCTATGTGCGTGCTAGAGGTGGCTGGTGTCGTAGAATTTCTTGGCTCTGTCGGACAGCTGCTTGACTCTCCAGATTCACGTCGCGACGCCGCAATTCCATTTCGGTGGATCCCGGCATGTGAGGTCATCGTCGGGCCGGAACGGGGTGCAGGGGTTCACCTCACTCCCCTAACCCTCTGATCCACTACAAGGGTGATGTGGGCTGCCGGGTCAGTGGAGTGCGATAAGATAAGGCCTCCTTGGCAGTCGGGAGCCCACAATTCCACCACTGACCTGGAAAATCCACAGTGCTCGATTGCGTCGATGACAGATGCAACACGACCAGCCTTCTGCAACACGAGAGAACCGCACCGATGCGATGCCTGTGCTACTGATGACGTCTTAGGTCAACCATCCTTTCGGCCGCCGGCGTTTGCGCCTTTATGCCTGGGCTACCTTACCACCCGACATTCGCCGAGCACGCCCGACCTCCCTCCATCGCTTCGAGATCTAGCCCCCGAACCGCGCCAATGGCTGCGCCCCTCGACGTGGACCCATCGCTCGCTCTGCCCCGTGCCCCAAGTCCGAGATCGAAGCCCCCGAGCCGACGAGCGCGCAACATCGTGTGTGACACACCGAGATGAACACAGTGCGGAAAGACCAGTTTCTCGGCCAATAAAATGGGACTGGCGGCGAGGTACGGGCTGGGGCAGTACGAGCGGAGAAATATAGATGTTGGCATCTCGAGGCTCTGTATTCCCTGCGTCCGGCCGTTCCCCTCAATGGGAAGGTTCAGAGGCAGAGCATGTTGTGTCCTGTGCTCGGAGCCGCAACGGACCTGGCAACCTGCCCTGGTGACGCCCGACAGCCACACGCGATGTCTTTTCAAGCGCCCGTGCTCATCGACGGTACTTCTGTTGTCTCGGGCGCCACAAAGTCTGTGCCGTTCGTTGTGCCCTCTAGGGGCGGGCTGTCTTCCAAATACGCATCGAGCAGGAGAGCAGAAGGTTCCAATGGGATGATCAAGGGGAAATATGGTATCAAGAACTACCCAACCGTCTATATACATGGCTGATATGTGAAGTATACACTGAAAAAACCGCAGCGCCCTCCGAAACACGGCTCAGTCGAACAACAGGCCCGCCCGGAGTAGCGCGCTCGCTTTTGCCCCGCCGTTCTTCCTTTCCCGCTCGTCGATCATGCGGCGGAATCGCTGGGCAACGTCTGGGCTGCCCCCGCTGCCGCTGTGTAGATCTGCTAGCATCTGCAACGTGAAAATCGTCGACGGGTGCGTCCCACCAAGTAGCTTCTCCCGTATCTTCAACACCTTCCGCAGCTGCTGGTCCGCCCCGGTTACGTCTCCGCGCGCTGCCTGCAGGAGCGCGCTCGTGCTCAGCGACACCTGGATGTCGTAGCCCTCCGACCCAAGAACTTTCGCCTCTCCGACTAGGACGCGATCGAGCATTGTCTTAGCGCCGTCCAGGTCGCCTGTATCGTACAGGTATCTCGAGTAGTTATTCCTGGTTATGATAGTATCCGGGTGCTCGTCCCCAATCATCGCCTCCCTGCGCTGTAGTGTCTCTTCGTACTGCGTCCCTGCCTCTTCGAGCTTCCCCTTGCGATGCAACACCATGCAATGGATATTCAGACTCACAAGCGTGTCAGGGTGATCATTCCCCAGCACTCTTTCCCGCCCGTTCAGTGCCCGCAGTGCCGTCACCTCCGCGGCATCCAGGTCGTCCAGCTCCAACAAAGTGATTGTCAGATCACTGCAGCTTTCCAGCGTGTCAGGGTGCTCGGCGCCTAGTGTTTTTTCTCGTCCTGCAACAGCCCTTCGCAGCATTGCCGCAGCCTGCTCCAAGTCCCCACAGTGCAATAGCGCCTCGCCCAGCGTCTGTATGCTGTCAATCGTCATCACATCGTTGGCAGGCAACAGACTCTGCCGTATCTCCAGCGAGCGATGGCAGTAGTCGAGAGCCCTCTCGTACCTCCCCCGTGACATGTGATACAGCGCCACCGCAACCATCAGCCGCGCCGCTTCCAGCAGCACAGTCGGGTCCTCCAGCTCATAACCCAGAGCAAGTGTCGTATGTGGCACCATGGCCTCATATAACGGCCACTCAGAATACTTCTGCCTTCCCGGCCCGGGAAACGCTGCCGCCAGCAGCCGCACCGCTTCTCCCTGCCAGCGATTCAGCGTCCCGCGCGCCTCGAGCCAGCGCTGTCCGGCCATGGCGACCAATCGATGTGTTTTACACACTGCGTCCTTCCCGCGCGTTGCTGTCAGCAGCGAGAATGCCTGTAGCGCGCCCAGCGCGGTGCGAAACCCTGTTTCTGTCTCTTTGTCTTTGCGGAGCAGATACACAGGGACCGAGTGATAGTCGAGGACAGCGACTATCGATAGGATGTCTGCCGCGCGAGGCGCATTCTTGGATATCTGGTCGAATGACAACTTCCATGTGCGCATGACGCTGTTCTCGGTGTCGATCTCCCTTCGCGGATCTTCGAGGTGTTCGCTGAGAAGTTCCTTTGCGTCCTCGTCGCCTGCGAAAAGGGTCTCGAGGTACTCGGCCACGGTGAGACAGTTCTCGCTGATGAAGGCCGCGGCTTGGGTGATGGCTAAGGGCAGGTGGTTGAGCTCTGCGACGAGCTTCATTGCGTCGTCCTCGTCCCAGTCTTCTTCGACCATTTTGGAGCGGAGGAGCTCGATGGATTCGGTGGGCGTCATGACGGAGACGTCGATCGGTCGTTGTCGGCCCGAGAGTCGCTCGCCCACACGGCGGTCGCGGGTGGTGATGAGCACGGAAGAGTGCGGGGATTTTGGGATGTATCGTGCGTATGTCTTGGTGGAGGGGGCGGAAGAGGCGCCTGTGCGCCGCCCGTGGAAGAGTGACTCGTCGTCGGCATTGTCTAGGATGAAGAGCCACTTGCCGCCCTCGTCGGAGCTGAGGCCGTCGTATACAAGCTGGAGGGAGTCGGCGTCGGGCTCGTCCCATCCGGGGAACGCCATGCGCCGTGCGATGTGGTGGTAGGACTCTTCGAATCGGACTGGATCGCTCGCGTAGACCCAGAAGACGTGGGCCTCGGAATGGCGCTCGCGGTAGATGTAGGCGTACTCGATGGCTATTTGGGTTTTGCTTCGAGGACAGGTCAGCTTCGTGTTGTAGCGGAAAGGAGAGGGAGACGTACCCGATTCCACCGAGCCCTGCTATGGCGACAGCCGGCTGCGTCTTGAATCTCTCGTCGATGGCTTCGAGCGTTATATTCCTCCCGAGGAAATTCGGGTCGCGGCTGAAGGGCACCATAAATGCGGAGGGCTTCGCTGCTGGCGGCGCAGGGGATGGCGCGCGGGAGAGGGAAAAAGACCCGGACGGCCGAGACGGGGGCGACTGTCCGTATGCTGGGGGTGACATGTCAAACCTAGGGAATGGGAATTCCTCCGACGAACCCCCTGCCGGCCCGCTGCTCTGTACGGTAACATGCACATTTGATCCCAGAAAGTTGAACAGTCCATTCCCAGGGCTGCTATCCCTACGTTTATCCCCACCCGCTGCGTGGAAAGTGCTCGCCTGCGCGAGCAGGTTGAAGTTGGCCTTGAAGGCGGCATCGATGCGCTCGATCTCGGACTCGATCAGCACGCCAAGAATGGCCTTCTTTCCGCGCGACCACGACGATTCGTTCTTCTGCGGCAGGGCGCGTCCGATCAGCTCGTCCAGCTGCTCGGCCTGCATGGCGCAGCTGCGCACGATGGGGAGGATCATCTCCTGCGAGTTGTCATCGACGAGCCCTGCGTCCATGCGCAGCATGATCTTCTTGACCAGGTCCACCATCAGCGGGAGGCGCGAGCGCACATTCTGAAAGACCGCCGGCATTCCGGACACGTCGGCTTCGAGACGGCGCAGTTGGCGGAGCACCTTGCCGCCGAACTCGATGAACTGGACCAGCGCCGAGGCCAGCCCAACCATCGCGAGGGCTTCCGCCATGGTGGCTGCGGGGTAAAGAGTCAACAACAAGGGAAGCAGGGATATCGCCAGTCCCGTCGCGTGGGCGACAACGTTCGGTGGAGGTTGCGGCTCACGATGCGGAGGCGTAGGGCAGAAACGGAGCTCAGCTTGCGCGTGCTCGGGTCGACCCCTCCTCTGCGTAACCCTCCCCTCGCGCCATCGGCACATCATCCCCTTCAACAGCTGAGGGGCAGTCTTGACTAGTCCGTAGGCTCCCTAGCAACAGGGGCCTTGAAACGGGCGGGCGGGATGTTCGGTTCGGGCTGGCGCGCGCTCTAGCGCCTGACGAATACGAAGGCTCGGGCCAAAAGATAAGGTCCCCTTAGCCAGTGCGAAAGATGCCTTCTTCCGGTAAATGCCACCTATGGTTTTAGTTGTGGTAGGCCATCCCCCATTCAGTAAATCCTTGCTTACGTTCTAAAAAGACCTTGCTGTACTTTGAAAAGGCCTTACTGCATTCTGGAAAGGCCTCTTTATATGCTGGAAAGGCCTGTAATGTGGTAGCCCCAGGCCTTGCAGTTCCAGCACAGGGCCGTGTGAAAATTTCAAAAAACGTGTTTTTGCACGGAGATAAGAGACCCTCTTTTTTGGCCCGAGCCTTCGTCCTCTATTTGCGGGGAACGCATGGCCAATGGACAGGCGTGGGCGGCCGCCCCCCCGGAACAAAGACCAGCCTGATAGGGCTTAGCTGCTCTGTGTTGGGGAGGGGCTCTCGCGGCGCGCAGCAGGCTGCCTTGGCAAATGGCGGGTGCCCCTCCATTGCCCAACGACCACCATCGGAATCGGATTTGATGCTGACTTTCCGAGAGGCTTTTTTTCTCCTTCCTTGTACAGGTAAAATGGAAGGGCGGAACCACTCCAGCGCGGCCTTCATCCCCGCGGGGAGCGTCTCCCGCATGAAGGGGGACTTGATCAAGTGTTCTGAGGATTTGTTCGTGGGGTTTCGACCGAGGCCCGCCATCAGGGATCGGCCGGCGGGGAAAACACCGCATGTGGGAGTCATCGGAACCGGCCTAGCTGGCCTGCGGTGCGCCGAGGTGCTTGTTGATGGCGGCGCGAAGGTCACCCTGCTTGAGGCGAGGGATCGTATTGGAGGGAGGGTGAGCTTATCTCTGTATTATTCTCGGCGGGTTTTCTTGGGGAACGGGCATTCTAACAGGTTGAAGATCCACCAGGTGAACCTCGGCGGCCAGGCTATGGACATGTACGACTCTCTCAGATTTCAGAGCCGGTTTCTGCGCACGTGCTGACTGGCTGAGAAAGGGGCCCCAACTGGATCCACGGAACCGATGACAATCCTGTGTGGAAGATCGCGAAAGAAAAGGTGTCGCTCTGCGTTGTCCCAGACACAATGAAGGTCTTTGAGCCTAGCGGGACCGTTATCCCGGAGGAAGACGCCGAATCGGGGCTGGAAACGGTGTGGGAGTTCATTGAACAAGCCTTTAAGTACAGCAACGAGGGCTGCCTCAAAATCAGCCCGACCCTGAATCTTGAGGATTTCTTCAACGAGAAGCTCGCCGAGGGAACCCTGTCGAGGGAGCAACGCTCCCGGGTGCTTCTCTTAGCTGAGATGTGGGGGTCTTTCATTGGCGACTCCTGGAAGCGCCAGAGCTTGCGGTGGTTCTGGCTTGAGGAGTGTCTCGAGGGCGAGAATCTCTACGTGATGGAGAACCACGCCCCAATCATACAGCATGTCGCGGCGAAGACGCTCACACATGCCGATGTGCACCTCTCAACCAAAGTCACCAGCATTGAGAGCGCCGGAACCGACCCCAAAGACCCTAAGGTCATCGTCCGCACCGAGACTGAGACCTTCGAATTCGACGAAGTCGTCGTCGCTGTCCCGCTCGGCTGTCTCAAACGCTCACAACCCGCTTTCAGTCCTCCCTTACCACCCCGGATTCAAGCCGCCGTGCGCAACGCCTCCTACAGCAGTCTCGAAAAGGTTTACATCACCTTCCCCGTCGCCTTTTGGGACGGCCCTCCCTCAGCCCCATCTTCAGACGAAGACTCCGTCTTCCCATCCTTCGCACACTTCCTTAACCCAGAATATGTGCCCCCTGCCCAGCAACACTGGTCCATCGAAATGCTTCCGCTCTCTTCCCCGACTGTCTTCGGCCCTCACGCAAAGCCTACGCTTTTAATCTACACGCACAACCCCTGCGCCGAGCACGTTACCTCTCTCATTCGGGGCATATCTCCTGATAGTCCAGAATATTGCGCCGCCCTCAACACGTTCTTCAAGCCTTACTACTCTCGTCTTCCGCACTTCATTGAGGATTCTCCTGACTGCACACCCACGGCGCTTCTCGCCACGGACTGGCATGGCGATGACCTTGCAGGAAACGGATCGTATACGAACTTTCAAGTTAGCGAGAGCGCTGAGGCTGGAGAAGAGGTGCGACTGGATGAGGATGTGAGAGCCATGAGGGCGGGCGTGCCGGAACGGGGAGTCTGGCTTGCGGGGGAGCATACTGCCCCGTTTGTGGGTCTGGGGACTACAACCGGGGCGTATTGGAGCGGCGAGTCGGCGGGGCTGAGGGTGCTGGCGGCGAACGGGCTGACCGAGGGAGTTGAGGCGGTTGAGTTGGCAGAGGGAGTTGGGCAATGATCTTGGTAATAAACAGGAGAACACCCATTCCTCCTAGCACAGTGCCTCTCTTCACCGCGTCCGCAATCTAATCCTCATAATCCACCACTCGCCCAGCCTATAGTCGCCTTAGTCCCAGCGCCCCATCGCCCGGAAAATTTTGTGATGCCGGACCCGGGCGTGATGATTGGATACGGAAATGATCAGCTTTTGTCTACAGAGATAGCTGTGGAGCCGGGTGTGCGAGGGAACCGCCTACGGGCAACTAGACCGAAAAGCGCCCGATAGTTGTGCTGTTTTTCCCACATAGGTACAGTGTTCATAACGCGCTTGGATAGCGGTGTCAAGGGCCGGTGAGACACGAAAATCGATCCTGAGGCTGTTTATGCCATCTGCTCTGCGCGCGGGCTGGCAGGTGATCGAAGCCACCGAGGCCATCGGTGAGCATCAGATTCCAACGGGGCCGCAGGTCATCACTGGACGATACCCTCCTAGCGGCACGACTTTCCACGAGGTGCCCTGCACTTTTGCGATATACCGGGTTGCCCAATTGGGTTAGGTACCTAGGTACAAAGGCTCGGGCCAAAAGAAAGGTCTCTCTTCTCCGTGCGAAAACAAGTTGTCGAATCCTAACACAGTCCTATACCGAAACAGCAAGGCCTGGGGTTACCCCATTACAGGCTTTAACGGCATTGCAAACGGCCTTTTCAGAGCGCAGGAAGGCCTTTTAAGAATGCAGGTGGCCCTTTCGGAATGGGAGATGGCCTGCGATAGGCAAAACCAGGGCGGTCTTAGCAGTGAGAAAGCACATTTCACACTGGCTGAGGGGACCCTTTCTTTTGGCCTGAGCCTTCGTACATGTACCTTTGTACCTACGATACCCACCGTGCTGTCTAAAAAGACGACGGGAACCAGAACGACAGGATGAGCTCCTCTGGTCAATCCCCTCTTCGCGGCTATCATCATGGAGTCTCTTGCGGTGCTCAGCATCGCTTCTAATCTGGCTCAGCTTGTCACCCTCGGCCTCGAAACCATCCGGGTAGCAAAAGCCGCCTATCGTTCGGGCTCTGTCGACAGTGATCTTGCCGAGCATGCCGCACGGCTCTCAACACTCTGCGATAATGTCGAGCAGTCGTTGTCCAACTGCGCTAGCCATCCGAAGACAGACGCCCACAATTACCTGATGGAGATGGCCAGACAGTGCTGCAGGGCGTCTCTGAACCTACAGGCTGAGGTCAAAGCTCTGTCTTCGCCATCCGCAAAGGGTAGTCTAACGGTGGCTATCAAAGCCTCAATCAAGGCGATGGGCAAGTCAGATCGGGTGTATAAACTGGGAAGGACGCTTGCAAGGTGTCAAAGCGAGATGGATTCTGGCCTGCTGCTTCGGATCTGGTGAGCTTGTCTGAGACCGTGTTGATATTTTCCCTGACTAAAATCATACGACGTTCAAGCTCAGTTGCCGAAGCGCAGAGTCTCCAGTCTTGCAGTCGGTTCGACAAACTTGACGCCAGCCTGCAGGCGTTCGTTTCGCAGCTAGCCCAAGGCAATATAGACGACGTCGAGCACATTCGGTCTCTAGCCAGCCAAAACGGACTCGATGACAAACTAAGGAGCAGGGAAAACCTCATCCAGAGTCTCAAGTTCGGCAGCATGAATCAACGAGCTACATCTATCAACAACGCCCATCTCGGCACATTCAAATGGATCTTTTTCTCGAATCTGCCTGCATGGGCCGCCTTTGTCAGCTGGCTGCCGTCTGACGAGAAGCTATACTGGATTAGCGGCAAACCGGGTTCAGGGAAGAGCACCTTGATGAAGTTCATTGTGGCAGATGCGCACACGACGAGATTGCTCAGGGCAGACACCGTCATTGTTTCACACTATTTCTGGAACGCTGGCGAGGAGATGCAGAAATCCGTCAAGGGGCTTCTTTTGACCGTTCTTCATCGGCTGTTGTGCGAGGAGCCAGAGCTCGCGGACCATCCCCTCAATGGCGCTCCCAAGCGTGGAGGCGCAGATAAAAACTCGGACTGTAGGGTTGGCATCGGGAGAAAGGACAATCACAACGACTGGTCGTCTTCAGAGCTACGGCACTGGATGGTGCGGATACTCAGTTTATACCCGCGCCCTGTTTGCATGTTCTTAGACGGAGCAGACGAAATATCTCCCGCTGACGGGCCGACTGAGCTTATGGACCTCGTACAGGAACTGTTGGGTCTCCAAAACGTCAAAGTCTGCATATCCAGCAGACCGGACCCGGCCTTCAAGAATTGGCTTGGTGCCTATCCAATGCTGCGACTCCAGGACCTCACCAACCAGGATATTCGGGATGTCTGCAGCGCAACGCTAGCTCCGCTCTTCAGCAACGACGTAGCCGATTTCTCTGCGAAGTCATTGAGCAACAGCACCGAAATATGCAGACTTCTCGTCGACGACCTAACAGACAAGGCCGAGGGTGTTTTCCTCTGGGTTCACCTTGCTCTAAAGAGTGTTCAGAGGGGCCAGGCCAACGCGGAATGCAGAAGCGATATTCTCCGGCGTATCCGGCTTCTTCCAGCCGGTCTAGAGGCGCTCTACAGCTCCATGTGGGAGCGGGTGAACGATGATCGCGGCGTTCATGAGAGGAAGGCAGCGCTGTACCTAGGTCTCGTCATCGACGCCCGGAAGCTTCAAGACTGGGGTATCTTCAAGCATTGGTCGGCGGTCTCGGTTTTGGAGTTCATGGTCGCGTCCAACATTTCTCTTCAGGATTTCATACTTAGCGGTGGCCTGAACGAACCAGATCCTCTGACTTGCAGGGAGGTCGAGGATATGTGCGCCCTCATGGTCAAGGACATTGAGTCTTCCTGTGGCGGCTTCCTGGAGGTCGGCCCATATGGGCAAATGGAGAACCCCCTGGGACGGGAATACGGCACTGGTAGCAGGTGGGATAGTCTGGTGCCGTGGACCAACACCAGCGTTGCATTCATCCACCGTACTGCGTCGGACTTCTTTACCGATACGGAAAGCGGCCGGACTATCTTGGAAAAGCATCCCAGCAGCCGAGATGATCGTCTAACGAGGCTCTACCGATCATCGCTCGTCCAGTTGACCCTGTGGGCCATTGCTCCTACTTCCTACACTATTGCCGCCCGTCCTTCCGACAAGGTCGATAGTCTGGTATGGGATATGTTCCGGTTTCGCCACATAATGATGGGTATTGGTATGTCGATATCGGAACCTGTTGCTCTGTCCAAGACGCTATCCTCGTGCGAGTGGTTCTGGAACACGATGCAGGCGAAGAAGAAGCAGGACGTCAACGGACGCCAGGTTGATTTCCTCGCGTTGGCTGCGCGGGGCGGCTACTACCCCTTCGTCGCCTCTCGACTGCTTGGGACAGCATTACCATCATCGAACACTTGCGACCCATCTCTCGGATCCGACTCCGCCAAACTACTGTCCGGATACAAGGTCCTACTTGTACAGTGGCTCCAGCAGCAGGGCACAATATCCCGAGCGTTCGAGTGCGAATTCTTCTCGTGGACGTACAGTCCCCACATCAGTTTAGCCTCTGCGGCTCCCACACTCAACACCCTTGCCACGCGCCGTGGCCGCGGACATGCCGCCTCCGATGGCATTGAGATCCACGCTCGCTTTGTGCCAGACATGGAGAGCCCCAAGACAACGCTGCAGGCATGTGCGATCACGAACAAGGTGCTAAGCCACGGCTACAGCATGGATTCCCGAGTGACGTTCCACGTCTTTCCTGGCCGAGAAAAACTCTACCCTGGCTGTAAGCGCCGCTCTACCGCGGCGTTCTGGGGCCATGATGACGGGGTGCAAGTTATTGTGCTTGAAATAAACATTGTCTTTCTTTTGTTTTTCCTTCAGGGGCTGCTCCAGGCGGACTGGCCGGGGGCAATGAAGACGAAGACGCTTGAGCTGGATATTCTCAAGAGCCGCCGCAGGGAGGAGCTGAGAATGTCGGTTAGGTGCGTAAATCCCAACGAACCGGCGAAGGAATTGGATGCGGAGCTTGTTCTGCGGTGTCTAGTTGACATGTTTGCGTGGTGCTCGAGCCCGAAGGTGCGGAGGACGGCGTCTGAGGCTTTGATTTGGTCGTGTATGTCTTTTGAGATGTATGCTCGGATATTTGATTGAGATACCGCCAGAGAACGTCTGGCCAGGAATAGCCTATGAGGTACAGCGCTCGCAGGTTTAGAGCTGCCCGCATGATATCAACAAGGCCGTGGGTGGTCGTCTGGCGGACACCCGGATGTTGGCCAATAGATGTAGTCTCCACGTACTTGCCGTAAGCTCGAATGGTTGTGAGGGACTCTAGGGGGCGGACAGTGACGGCGAATGGTATCGTCGTCAATTGGCGTGGCTTTGGCCATGATGAGATACATGCTCGTGATGTTCCGCGCTTGCATGAAGGAATAAGCCAAATGAAGCCACGAGACCGGCGTGGGGAAGATCTATCCTACTATTGGGACCGTGGGTCCAAAAATGTGATGGTCGAGGTGGAGGAGGGCGATGTGATACATGTACGGCGTTGCCAGGGCCTGGAAGAGCTTCGATGTTCGAGACAGGGCGGTAAGGGCGCGTCTCTCCTGCACTCGCAGACCATCATGGAGGCTTCATCGGATGTTGTCGATCTCGCTGGGCCAATTGGCGGGCCATGTTGGCACGAAACTTGCTGGGCTGATCTCTCTGGTGTCAGGGAAACTTTATCTTGTCTCCAGAAAGAAAACCAAAATTTGCAGTGCAATAAGACGACAACTCGAGGACAGGGCGTTGACGGGATTCGGTATACTCGCAAACCCTGTAGGCAATCTACCACGTGCGGACCGCCGTTTGCGTGTAATTAAGGGCACTGTGGCTTCTTCAATGTTGAACTGAGTTCTAGGCCTCCCACGGGCGCCGAAGTTTGTCCTCCAGGATACGGTCAAACTTTGGATGTTCAGATTGGCCCGTGACTCCTTCCCGAAACTTCAACACTGATGGGCTCCGCTTTTGACCTCTTGCCAAACGAGCGCTACCAAACTTTTCATCCAAGCCAGCGGCCCACATGATTTTTAGAACTTTTCTCTTCGCTCGCAAATAATTATCCTCCATCTGTCGCAATCCTCGCACAACTCACTCCAACTCCTCACACGACCATCGCCATTTCGAGACGCCATCGAGCCTATACATCGCAGACCTCGCACCAAGAAGTAGCGGTACCGATCATACCAACTCCACCCGACATCGCCTAGCTCTCACGAGGGCTGGGCTGGGAGAAGCGACCGCTGCGCCTTCACGCTCGTTTCTCCCGCCCCCGCGCTTCCGTTCTCTTCCAAACGGATGGAGCGCTCGTGTGGAGGACTGAGGGTTTTACTCGGCCTTCGGCAGAAGCCATGAGAAAAAAAACCCCAGGGACAAGGACATCCATCACAACCTCGCTCGGTTTTGGGCGGAGCGTTGGTTGGGCCGACCCCGCTGCTGCGATATGGGTCTCGCAAACTGCGACCGACCATAAGGGGGTTTGGAAAGCTTGCATCGGCTACCTCGAGCGATGGTAGTGAGCTGATCGAACATGGCGCGTTCGGTGCAAGCGGGCTACGATGGATGGCGATAGTGGGCTGAGAGAATCGACAATTCACCAGATCTTCACAATCTCGCTGCTTCTTGGCTGGGCCCGTCAAACGGCCGCCAGCGACAGCCAAGTAGCACGTCGAGTGGCGCGGCTCTGCAAATCGCTCCCCAAAGGATTCGATGCGGATTCAACGGAGCCCCAACATGAGAGGCTGTCGCATCCTTTTTGAGCAGGCCGCGTCGGCAGGGAACACTGTGAGCCCAATGTCTTTGTGGGAAACCACATCGTGCAGGGGCGGTCATCCATCTGCGGCTGCCCCTGCAAGCTGGGGACTTAATCCGAGTGAGTCGGATGGGCGAGCAGTCGTCATAACTGCCGGTACCGTCGTGTGCTGTGAGCATCGTACCGAGGATCTTCTGTCAGCTTATATAAGCAATTGGAGCCATTCGCGGAAGTAGCCGGCTTGGCAATAGGGGACCCTGTAGGCCAGAGATTCTCTTCCACAGAACAACAACAATACACAACAATCACCAAAAATTGGCCATGAGTGCTAGATTCTGACATCTTCCTACTGATGTTTTTGAGGGTTCTGAGGGAACAGTCGTTCGCTGCCGACTGATTACAACAAGGGGTGGGTCGATTGTATGTTACCACAGTCGCCCACCCGTCAGCCGTCAGGGAGTCGACTGTGCCGAAACTTCGCAGTGTTATCCTGGCACACTTCGGAGGGTGTGTATATTCGCTACAGGGAGCACAACCCCAACCTTCCGAACCGGAATACCTGGCACAGGTTTCGTAACAACCTGCGGTTTTCCGGTCCCCGTCCAAGCAGCTCTGTGATTAGTCGCACAGTGGATCTTTCGTGTTTGGAGCTGGGGAGTGTGTTTGATGTAGACCCACGAAGCATCGCCACGTGCTGTCGTGGGTTGGGGCAGTGGCCGCCCATGATGAACCCCGTCAAAGTTGGCGAGATGACCGCGAAAGTCAACCAGACCAGACAAGCCGGCGTGCTCGTTGCTTCGGGTGCTTGCTTTCCTGACAGATGGCATGCATCCGGTGTGAAGAGCCCGGCGTTGTGGTATGGCAGGTCGAGTCTGAGGCAGCAACTGGACAATATTGCGCACACATATGCTTTGTTTGGCCTGCGACTGGCATGCGTTTTTGTCCTTCCACTTTTGTCATTATTGGAGTTAAGGTAGCCGTTTTGCTTCTGAAGTGAGCTCATTCTACGTCGCATGTCGAAGAGAGCGTTTGCAAACAGAGCTCAGCAGCCCATGAAACCCAGCCAAGTGTCAAATGGAGCTTCTGAGATTTCAGACAATGGTATTCCAAAACTGTTTCCCATGCTCTATACAACTTCGGCCTTCTCGCGAGCTAGGTCACATCGACGAGCCTGGTTTCGAAACACAATGTATTACTAACGATTTTTGCTACCAGTAGCGGTCCTTTCGACGCCGAAGATTCCGCCTCTAAAGCAAGCGCCATCCCCCTCGTTAACTTTCGCCTTGAGCAAGCCAGCTCAGCACCAGACGACGCCGCGGTCATACCCAGCGGTGATAAGCATCCGACTAAATCTTTAACCACCAACTCCCGAAAGAACCCCCGATCTCTTTACCAGCCCCCATGACCTTGATGACCATGCCCATGGTGCCCGTGTCCATGGTGCCCATGATGCCCCGAATGGCCACTCCCCCCTCCCGGATACTGCTGCGGATACCCCTGCGCCGGCGCCGGATACCCTCCGCTCTGCTGCTGGTGCGGCTTAAACTTGTCACCCAACAGCCCGCTCAACAACCCTCCACCACTCGACTGCGTGTGTCCTCCATGATGATTCCCCTTCAACTTCTTCTCAATAAAGTTGGCCGCTAGCGCGCCAGCCGCTCCTCCAACAATCTTGCTCATTGTTCCGCCATGCCCGAGCTTGCTGCCGAGGTATGCACCGCCTGCGCCACCCCCTACAGTTGAGAGGAAGCCTTTCTCGCCATCGGGGCCGTCGGGACCTGGGTAGGTTTGGTTGCTTTGGCTGGGGTAGGTTTGGGGTTGGGTCGGTCCGACCTGCTGGCCTGGGTAAGCGCTTGAGGGGCTTCCGCGCTGCTCTGGATGGGGAGAGTAGGCTGGAGGCGGATAGTTGGATTGGGCCGAGTGCGGTCGGCTGTTGTCGGATTGCGCGGAGGTGGGCCGGTCCTGCGGGCACCCGTATGGCTGGAGGTGTTGCTGCTGGGGCGCGGAGTAAGTCGGCTGTTGGGGGTACGGAGAGCCCTGCGGGGGGTACGGAGCCTGCTGTGGATGAGGCGACTGCTGCGAAGGGTAGGGGGGTTGGTTGTACGACGGCGCATATTGCTGTTGCTGGGGGTACGGGCTCTGTGTCTGCGGCGGATAGCTCGGGTTTGGGTAAGCGCCCTGTGGCGGGTATGACTGCTGCCCCGAGGGGTTGTAGTAGTCTTGCGCTGACATTTTTGCGGGTCGATTGTCGTCGAGATGAAGATTTGTCGTGTATTGAAAGGGCGAAGTTTCGCGACGGAGGAGGAGGGGCGGGCCCGGTAATAAATTCTGTTAATAAGCCTCGACGCTGACGCGGACCGCTCGGTCAGCCGAGGCAGGCGGGGTGAATCCTATCGGACGGAAAATTCCAGCGCATCCCAACTGGCGGTGGCGTGGTGAATTTGGGTTTGCCCGTGCGAGTAAGGTGTGGGTCGCCGCCGCTGACACTGCCTCCGGCACAGCCACCGCCAATGATGCGTGGCCATAGCTGCATGAGGGGATCACGGGATCACCGCGAATGCCAGAAACGAATCTTGCAGCAAAAGTTGCAGCGATGTCGACGAATAGCGTTGCTCCTGTCAACCACAGCAGCTTCTGCTGGCGATGTTGATGATTTCCTCAACAACCTTACGTCCGATCTGAGACGACTACTTACGCTGTTCGGAATGCTAGTGAGCAAGCAGTATCGGCAAGAGTACAACATGCTTTGACTGAATAGTTTCTATTTCGCTATCGCCCCATTAAAACCAATACACAACCGTGGCTGTCTTCCCAACTAGCTCGAACTCAGCGAAGCCGTTCTCCCTTCGTTAGTTCAACGTCACGGCTTCCCCTTCCCGTTGACCACCTCGGTTTCAACTGTCTCTTCTGCCGCCGCAGCTCCGTTTCCGTTCGTTTTTGCTGCCGCTTCAGCGATAGACTGCTCAACCAGCGCCCTCCCCTTCTTTAGGCTGTCGTCAAGGAGACCAGAGAGGCCCCAAACATCAAAGATGACGGCAATAGCGGTGTACCCTTGGGCGATCAAGATAGGCACCATATCTGGAACTTGGGCGCCTCTATAGGGTTCATTCGTTAGCAATCTCGTTCCTCGCCGATTTTGAAATTCACTGTATGAATCACTGAAACTCAAAACTTACCCAAAGAGGGGCAACCCAAACTTATGCGCCGTCGTTACAAACTTAGTCATCGCCTCAAGGAACGCCGGATGCGGCTCCCCTCCCAACTTGAGCGGGATTTGCGCATCGATACTAAAGTCGCCCGGGCCAAACATGAGGGCGTCAACACCCTCGACAGCGGCAATTTCTTCAATGTTCGCAATCCCCTTGACGCTCTCGATCTGGGGGATGATGCAAACGTGGCGGTTGGCCGTCTGGACGTTGAGGTTGTCGTCCTCGTACAGCGACGTGTCGGAGATGCCGGGCGTGAAGTTCCATGGCGAAAAGGAGCGTTGGCCGATGGGGCCTAGTTTTGATACGTGGTCAGTCAGTAAGCAACAGGAAAAGTTATGTGATTGATAGGTAAATACGCACCAAAGTAAGCCACCTTCCGCAGGGCGCGGACTTCGTCGGCAGTCTCAACATGAGGGATGACAATGCCGGCCGCGCCGGCGTCCAGGGCCGTAGTTAAGCTGATCTCGTCGTGCTTAGGGATGCGGACAATGACGAGCGTCTTGCCCTCGGAGTGGTGCTGGGCGGCATGGATGCAATCGTAGAGAGTCGAGCGGTCATAGATGCCGTGCTCGACGTCGATCCAGATAAAGTCGGGCTTGGCAGACGCCAGCAGCTTGGTGACGAACACGCTCGGGATTCCCTGGGCAACGCCGAGAAGGGTCTTGATGGGATCGGCCTGTGCGTCTTTGAGCGCCTTCTTGAAGTTTGCTGGCTGCGTCAGCAGGGCCGACCGGTATGGGGCCCGGACGTGGGTCGCCGGCTGCTCGAGGTAAGATTTGCTGCTCATGATGAAGATGGTTGGTAGTGGGGTGAGTAGGTACTATATGCTGAAGGGTTAGAGAGAGCAGTTACCGTGGCCGAGGGAATGAGCACGGCGTTTTCTTTTGTATGGAAAGAACCGTTTGCTTCGTATGCAACTTTCGCCGTTAAGTCCGATGCGGGATCGATGGGTCTCGCAGAGGTCGTGCTGATGTCAGTGTTGTAGCGATAGGATCATTCTACGTCGTGTTGAGCTGACGGCGTGAGCGCTGGAACCAACGAGAGCGCTTGGTTAATTTGGAGGAAACGGGGATTAATGCCATTGATTGCGGATACTTGTGTCACATAGGTCGGGCGGATGCAAGGAGCGCGTAAAGCATCCGCCTTCGGCAAGGGGGCCCGCGTAGAGGGGCGTTCACCGCCCCGGTGTCGTGTTCATTACCAATGTAGGTTTGTACCTCAGTTGGTCTGTGTCGCCATGTTCAAATCCCATGTCAGCGGGCCGCAATAGTAATCAGACTGACTGATACACTACACAATATGGCAATTCCGAAGCCTGACACATGACAGATTAGAACGATACGACTACGCGGACATGGCGGCTGTGTTGCCCCCACAGATCTGCGTGTCGTAGTCATCGGACCAGTCGTAGATAATGTACCTGCGGAACCACAAGCGTCCGACTCCACGTCTCCGGTGGGGTTTCGGCGAAAAAGCGGTGCCGCATGCCGTAAGTTCGGACCGGAACGTCGCGGAATACAATGGGATGCGACACGGAACATAGACATCCCGAAGCGGAGCAATTCCAGCTTCCCACTTGCTGCTGCCGTCGCTGCAACAAAGAAAGACGCAATCCTCGACAGTCGAGCGGTTACCTGACGCTAAGCCTGCCAAATAGGCGACACAATGTTAATGGATGAACACTAACGAACCGATCTCCTTACCACCCCGCCCAGCAATGCCAAGTTGTCTCGTTCCAGTCCGCTAAATATCACCGCCCTTGCTCGAGATAAGTTCCGCCCGGTGTAGACTTGTGAATTTCCAGCCCAACTCGGAAGATGCGATGGTTCGTTTCGTCTGCTCTGGTACACCACCCATCAAGACGACCAGATCGTTGCCGCCATTCCATCTCCCGTCTTCTAGAGCTCCGCTTAGCTCCGCCTCCCAGAAACCATTCTTTCGGTAAGCACCATCAGGCTTGACCCATTTCCATACTGGAAGCAGCATATCACTGAACGCCAGGTCCGGGCTATTACCGAATACAGGGAATGAAAAGAATTGTAAAAACCTCCTCGCTCGGTCAGGCGTAACATCAAGTTGTGCTATGAGACGAGCGATGGACCAAGGCTCTGGGTCTTGATCGGATGGCGAATCCGCCGTAACAAACTCGGGAAATGTCTCGGGGATATCCAAGTTTTCTGGTACAAAGAAAGTACCAAGGGATGTAAAACCCTTGATTGTTGATAGCGCGCTTGGAGGCAGAATCACCGTTGTCTTCAGGCAGACGGTGGGCGAACACCAGTGATAGAGTGTAACAGAAACAGGGCGCTCTGGATCGGCTTTGGCAGTGGCCGTTGCGAGGATTGCATACCGGTATGAGAAGACACTCAGATCATACTCTGGGGGTGGTTCGCTTGAGATCCGAGTCGGTTCTGCTGATGCCAGCTGCTGAAAGGATTGTCAGCAAACAGCCCAATACCTCAATCTTCTGATTTTACCACTCACTTGGTTCTCGTCCGTCATGTCAACTGATTTTCCTCTCAGTTTCCTACAAGCTGAGCTTAGGTTCAAGCGGGCAAAGTCTTTTGGAACCGGGGCGCGCCTTGTGGGTCGACGATGGAGAGAGGAAAGATAAGCGGCTGAATTGGCGGAGCACAGCAGCTATCAGAAGACCAGCAATGCCCATCTGGGAAGGTGAATGTCATCAGCATCCGGCGAAACTCCCTTCCGGAGCGGGGTGGCTAGCTGTCGTGAAGTGACGTAGTTTAGCCTGTCTGAGATCCTGAGAACCCGGAGTGCATCAACCTTGCTTTCAGCTCCGTGTATGAAGGGCTCATACTATACGACGTCCAGCTAGGAATTACCACGAAGAAACCACAGATTATCGCAGTGCCCAGGCTCAAGTTTTCACGGTTAGGAGCTATGGCGTCCCCTGATCCTGACAAGAAAGGCATGACCGCGTGTTTATCCACAGTTTGCTTCGTAGCCATCGTTCAAGGAGATCCCGAGTTTGTAGCGTTGTATCTCACAAAAGCTCTTTGGTATCACAGTAGGATCAGATAGCACGCACATCGTCATCAACGTGTCCGAGGCCAGGTCGGTCCTGAGGTAGAGTGCTGCCTGGGTTCCTTCGCAGCGCTGAAGGAGCCGAATATGAGGCCGATCGAGGACGCCGCCGTCGGCTGCGGTGGTGCCTGTTTCCCGCACTACGCAGGTGGCGGATGCGATTTTGATCTTGCGAACGCGAGTCGGCACTTGTACCAACCAGTTCCTTCGCGGTAAAGAGCTGGCGCATCGCATTCAGGCGAGCCCTGGACTCTTCACGTCGCGACTGATAATGATTGGAACCTGTGTGCTAAATGAGTCGCGGCATGCATTGCAAATGTGCTCTTGGGTCCTGAGCTTCAGCTGAGTCCTGCAGGATGCGGGGGTGATGGGACGATATCTAGGACTTCGGCGTCTCGAAGCGGCTGAGCTCATCAGGGCGCCAGCGCTGGAAATCCAAGATTTGTGCTCGGGTGCAGAATAATGAACCGTCGGTTTTTGGCTGGCCATTGATGCAAGACAAGGAGATGCCGTGCTGGAGTGCATTGTCAGCTTTGTCTCGAAGCGCGGGCAAAAACGTCACCGAAACGTCGCGAGAATCTACATTCCTCTACGGGACCGACTCAGACATGCAGTGCACGCTTCCCACCACGCAGGTGAAGAGCTCACTGCCAGTCAGAAAGTCAGACAAGCGGCAGATGTTGGATACGAACGCCGCGCGTCGGATCGGGAGGTAGAAAAAAGGAAACAGGGAGCAATGAAGCCACCAAATTGGGGCCAGGGGCAGCGTGATTGGCCACCCGCACAGCGATCTGAAACGCCTGGGCAGCAGAGAGGCAGCCAGCCAGGCGCTGCCCCGTGCGCTGTGGCTGCGCCTTTCATGCGCTGGACCCTATGCGGAAGGACCCGTCTGCCGACAAAAGCACGCGGCGCCCGAAATTTGAGCAGCGGCGGGCATCGATTGTCACCTCGTTCCTTTGTCGTTCGTGAGGAAGATGGGCGCCAAATCGATATTCCACCGTCTGCGCAGCGCGTTGCGGCGCAAGAAGGAGGCCGGGACCGACAAGGGGAAGGGCAAAGATGTCAACCGGCAGCAGGGCGACGTCTTGGCCACGAGGCCGCCAATTCTCCACCCGGGAATGGAGCTACCGAGACACGCGAGCGACGGCGTCCAGACCATCTCACGCGCCGACATGCAGCGATCGGCCAGCGAGCAAGACAACTCCATCTTTTTTTCCAGGCTACCGCTGGAGCTGCGACGACAGATCTACAGCGAGGTATGGCGCACATACCTCAAAGCCCCGCGCTTGTCGGCATCGGCTCCCGAGCCGGACCTGCGACTCCACATTTACACCGACGGGTCCGGCCGGGGCACCTTCCGCCACACCCAATGTCGCATCCACCCCGGCACCCCCGGCCAGGACGACGCACAAGTCATCGAGCCATGGCCGTTCGACACGGCCAACAAACACATGCCGCCCATGTGGTTCTGGTTTGCCTGGGTCATGCGTCTGCATTGGGACAAGCACTGGAAATGCCAGCACCAGATCATGAAGCGTTGGGACCCGCACACGGGCAACGCCAAGGACGTCGAACCCAGCCCGTTTCTCCCGCTTTTCCTCACCTGCAAGAAGATGTAAGCCTGCATATCATTCGTTCGACCCCTTTCATCAACTAACGCTGAAACAGGTATTGGGAATCCATCTCATCTTTATTTGGAGCCGTAACCCCCGTCTTCACCTCATCCGAAGACGCCTACCGTTTCTTCATTCAACGCCCTCATCCCTTCCTCGGCAGCATCCGCTCTCTCGAGTTCAGCTTCACCAACCCCAACGACCACCTCTTTCTCGCTCAGGTGCAACGCGGCCCCGTTGTCGAAGAACCAGCGCCGGTAGCGGCAAACCCGCACGCTTGCATGGTGATGCCGTGCCGACTCGAGGTGTTTGGCCAGACGCTATGGGCTGAGCTCGTGCAGGGCGTGCAGGGGTCGATTCCGGATTTGAGAGATTTTGATGTCACGATCGGGGGGAGATTTGCCCACGGCGATGCACTTTCACGGTTTGGATGGCGGCCGGAGGTTGTTGCTGAGGAGGGTGAAGGGGGACCTGCTGAACAGGAGGAAGAGGAAGGGGATCGTGCCAAGCCTTGGACTCTTCCGGGGAGGCTGGCAGTGTTTTTCAAGCCGGAGGAGCAGCGGTATGTTCAGGAGGGGACAAAGATGATCAGGCAGTAAGAGCTGTTGAGGCGTGGTCTGTAAGATATGGGTCTTGTTCGTCGCCATGTATTTCTGAGCCATTTGGGTATTTTCTTTGTCACGGCTGTATTATTATTAAGCCTACAGAGCCATGGGGGTAGCTGTCTCGTGTCGGACCATTTTTGCGCCGCAACACCATCCCTTTTGGAGCACTTGCATTCCCGCTGCCGCCAAGCCACGAAATGTCACACCACGACGAGCGACGGCCTATATTACCCGTGATTCTTCCGCGACATCACAGTCATTCCTCAACACCGATTTTCATCACCTATCCCTAGATACAACCGCTCTACAATATTGTTATCTGAGCAACCAAAATCGCACCATCGCATCGACAGCATGGCAGACACAGCACCCTCTGACCCCTCACAAGCAGCAACCCCCAACCCCGCCAACCCTTCAAATCCCGGGCCACAGCCCTCATCGCCGCCACCGCCCAACTCCACACCCGCCCCCTCTCCCTCAGAAGAAGAAGAACCATTCTTCCTCTCCCTCAACCCCTCCCAGCCCACAACCCTCATCTTCCTCCACGGCGTAACCTCCTCCCACCTCGAATGGGTCCACATCATCCCCCTCCTCCCCTCCTACCACCTCCTCGTCGTCGATCTCCCGGGGCACTCCCGCTCCGCGCATCTCCCCCCGCCATACACCGTCCCCCTCATGACAGACACCGTCGCGCGCCTGATCCAGCGCCACGCACATAATTCCGTCGCGCACGTCGTAGGTTTATCGATGGGGGGATTCATCGCCCTCGACCTAGCCAGACGATACCCCCAGCTCTGCAGCAGTGTTTTCGCGACGGGAGCGCACCCTTTCGAGAGGACCTATGCGTGGATGTGCGCAAGACCACGGCTGGTCATGGCGATGATGTGGGTGCTTCATAACATGCCCGATGTGCTGTACTGGGGTCTTGCAAGGTGGGGAGGGATGAAGAAGCATGAGGAACTGAAGGAGGAGATGGGGAGGAATACCACATGGGAGGTGATTAGTGGGGTGTATGGGAGTATTCTGGGCTTTGGGTGGGAGGAGGTGCGGGGGGTGAATGCGGTGCGGACGCTGGTGATTGCGGCGGAGAAGGGGGACGATGTCGAGAGTGCGAGGGGGATGGCGAGGGCTTGGAAGGAGGAAGGGGTGCAGGAGAGGTTGGGGAGTAGGGTTGTGGTGGTGAAGGGGGCGTTGCATGCGTGGGACTTGCAGATGCCGGAGTTGTTTGCGGAGGGGATTAAGGCGTGGGTCGAGGGGAGGGAGTTGCCGAAGGAGTTTGAGGAGTTGGTCTGAGGGTACATAAGCAGGATACATAGATTCGGGCCAAAGGAAGAAAACGTCTATTTGCTATTGAAGCCCTCAGATCCAAACACACACTCTTTCTCCACACAGACCGTGCCGGAGGGCGGGAATGGGTCGTTGATTTCTAGGCTTTACTTGGCAGGCGAGTTGGTTAGCAAGGTGGACGCACAGGGCGACATAATCTCAACCGTTTCGAAATTCGTTGTGACTGTGACCGTCGGGTGGCGATGAAGAAGGCAGATGTGCTGGGTAGAACAAGAGTCTTGTATTGCCTACCTACCTTATAGACAGGGCACTGCCTGAGCGGAGCGTCAAATTTACCGCCAATTAATCGTGGGCTGAGCGATCAACATTGACGGGTTGAGCGTCCAATAGTGACGGGTTGAGTGTCCCACTTCTTGTAATGCGAACATTCTCAACTGCCCCGTTCTTCAATCGTCAGCGGTCATTGGGTCATCCCATTTCTGCCAGGGTGCGAAGGCTTGGGCCAAAAGAAGGGTCTCTCATCTCCCTGGCCGACGACCTGGATACGGTCCCCGATACTGTGCCTGTGGGTAGTACCTGAAAGGTTCTGCGCGGAGACGTCGACAACGTGGTCACGAAATTGATGCTGGCGCTTCCGACGCACCTGGCTATCTCCCTAATCAAGCACACGGTTGCCGATGATTTCTGCAGGGGCAGGGGCCTAAACTATTGGTGTATAGCGCGGCGTACCCAGGCGTGTACGCCTTGGCTATAAGAGTTCAAGGTCGGGGCGGCGGGTTTCTCACCCCGGCTGAGATCGAAACGGCGTGTCGTAGGCTGGAAGACTGCGTCGCAGCCGGAGACAAACGAGTCGGGCTGGGCAAGGACCGGAATCGCCTGAGCGCCGTCGACAAATAAAAGCTAGGCGTGATCGACAGCGAATTCCCCCCCGCCCAGAACTATGGCGTAAGACATGAGCCTCGTTTCCTTCGTGGCGATAAGATCCTAGCCAAGCTTACGCGTTTCATCACCGCGCTCCGCCAGTACAAGTTTGCTCAAGGTCCCGGTGGCAACGGCGCGAACGAGGTAATCACGCAATGCCCCTTGATGATCGGCTGCACAAGCAACGAGATTGCGGATCGGGCCAAGAGCCGCCAACAAACAAGTGGCTTGAACAAGACAACATCCACCTGGGCATCTTCGTTGTGCGTTTTCAAGAGCATATGTCTCACCCCGATCGCCTTTGCTGCGCCTACTCTTGTCATCGTAGCGGAACAGCCAATGACGACGCTTGCGAGGTCCCTGGTCACTCAGGATGGCTTTAATATCATTGAAGGCGGGGGGCAGCCCGATCACAACAAGGTTGTCGGTCAGGCGGCCCGTACGGCCTATGTCTACAGCACGGCCGAGTGGTTCCGCAAGTCCCTTGTCCGGGCAGAGACCGAGCTGGAGCGGCGGGAGCGCATACACAACATTCTGCTTCAGCCATCAGCCCGGAACAGGATGCTAAGGGCCGTAGAAGAGGTAGCTAGCAAGGCCCGCGATGCATTGCACGATCTCTCCGGTTGGATTCTCTTGTTGAACGGAGATAAGGAAGAGCTGCAAACGCGGAGCGAGGCGCGGTTGGCGGAGATTGCTAGGATTGCCAACAAGTTGCAACACGAGCAGGATGGCTACGATGTCGACAATCTCATAGATGATTTCCTAGAAGATCAGAACTTACAGCCGTCGTTTATCTGCAGCGCGGACAAGATTGACTGGAGGTGAGTGTTCTGTATATTTATAGTTGAAGTGAGTGTGCACATGTCTTCGACAGCATTTTATTTCTCAGCATCTACCTCTACAAAATCGATATTGTGCGGTCCAGATGCTTGATAATCTCAAGACACTCCAATCCTCCCCCCTTTCAAGCCCTCCAACCCACGAACCACCTCCTTGCAGCGGCAGTCTCCCGGCTGGATGTCGGTACGTCCAAACAGAGCGATCGCAGCGCAACAAAAGTATTCTTCTAGCCGGTCTTCCGAGGCTGCGAATTCCATTATACGCCGATACCTGGAATCTTTCCAAAATATCGGTACTATCAGGTGGTGCATGGCGCTGGGCAGACTCTCGAGCGGTTGGGGATCTAGCCTGAGATTAAGGCCTGCTAGTCGCTCCCCAATGATCATACATTGTAGGAAGCGGGTGATCAAGCCTGCGCCGTTTGCGCTTCGGATAGCCCGGTGTTTCTGCCATTTGAGGAAGACATGGTGCCGGCTTTTGCGCTGATAAACAATTGCAGAGAGAAAGTTGAAATGCCTGCCAGTAGTTGGTGGAGTGAGGTTGCGGGAGCAGAAATTCGGAAGGAGGAAGGCGCACTGGCACAAGGCTGCCCCACTTGTGAAGCTGAAGTCTTTGAAGTTTCGGTACCTGCGAAGCTTCGCCGTCTTCTACGACCGGTGCGTTTCTTCTCGGTTCTGTAAACAGTGAAACGGCCCCCGCTCCAGCCCACAACTTGAAAACAATTTCTCGCTCGAAATTATTGCAATCTAGAACCTGCGCATGACACCACACTTTCTCCCTCTAAAGCACAACGCACAACCAACTCTCTGCACTTGAACACCGATCTTGTCGGTTATTTTATTTCCAAATATTCAAGATGCCAAGCCAAAAGACCGCGTACGGAACGCAGGGACAGGAGGATGAGAAGGAGGAGTCGCTGCGAGAGAGGGCCAGCGAAACCACCAACGGTCAAGTTCTTGGTGCTCATCGTTCAGTGCAATAAAACTACCTACATGGTGCCAAATCCCCAGTCCTCGTGCCAAATCAATCATGTTTCTTATCGTCGCAGTCTTGCTGTTTCTCTTGCCGCGCCGTTTTGTCACCGGCACACGACCGGCGGATCCATCACACTGACCGCATTCACCGTCCAGCGTCGCCCTTCCATCGCTGTCGTCCGTGCCAACTTGTTCAGCATCCGGTCCCGCCATTCCAGAGGATTCGATATTCTGTATATCAGAGAGCTGCGGTTCAACTGTCCTCATTCCATCCGTTTTTGTGTCGGGGTTGGTGCTGAGATTTGAGTAAGGACATCACAGTTCCGTCTTGCCAGCCTCGAATGTCGGCCGGCGGTTAGGCTGGACGAGCCTTGGACATGGCAATTCCGTGTTCCTCGCTTGCCCCGTCATACCAGTGCCGGTGGTGAGACTGAATGAAATTTGTGCATCGCGGCTCCGTATTTGGTGCCGGCTCAGGATCGTGACGAGGACGGTAGGTACAAAGACTTTGCTCATATGGCGATACTCACCTGTTACGGCCTTGCTTATCACAAGGGCAGAACCGGAGCGCAACTAAGAGGTCGGTTATATGGTTAAGGGTAGATGGAAGAGGAGCGACAACAACGAACCGAAGCCGTTAGGGAAGCTGCCTATCACAAATGTCTGGCCAACGGCATGAACTGATGGAACGGCAGCAAGCTACTGAGTGACAGCCGCCTGCGCCGTAGTTGCGTGCGCAACCATTGAGCAATACTGGCAACAATATCCTTGTATTTGGATGTCTTTTGTGAAGAGGCAGCAGAATGGACACGAGAAGCGCAAAGCCCGGAATGGACTGTTGAAGAGTCGCGCCAACAATACACAAAGCAGCAGAGGCGACTGTCTTTTGCTATCTTTCGTTGTCTTGTATTGTAGAAGAGGTACTCGTCTGCAGGGAGACTCTCCAGCCTTCAAAGGATATTGAAAGTTGAACCAGCGGGCAACCGCGAGAAGCAGATTCCAGGCCGCGCAGCTGAATGCATTCGATATGGAACGAAAGGTCAAAGGCGAACGCTAGAGACGAACTGAAGAGTTGAAGATCGGCAAGTCGGCGAGGAGAAGCAGCTCAACTGACTGAATGCTCAATCGGAGCAGCCTCTCTGCTAAGTCTGTCGAATCTGGAAGTTAGCCTCCTGTTGCGTGCCCGCCGTCGATTTCGGGCTACTCACCGGACTTGGTTGTGGTGGCATGACCCTTGCGCCGCGCTGGCTACCATCGTGGTAGGCAAGCCCAAAGTAGCCGTCCAAAGTTGATGTGATGCTCAGGGCCGTTTTGTTCAGCTCGCCCATGGAAGCGCCTTCGATCTCGCTTGAGTTTGTGTGTAGAGCAGACTCTTTGTTGGGCGAAGCGTGGCTCTATTCTCTTTCACCGCGGTCCGGCGTGACGGGGGCAAGGGATGAAGCGTTTTTTTGTTTGGGCGAGGTGGACGCAACCCTTGGAGAAATACCTGTCAGCATCCTGTCGTTTCCGCCACCGATGCTTGCTTACCTGAATAGGAAGTCCAGTTCCTGGTGTCGTGTATGTTTTCAACTGGCGCCCACTGTCTTCGAGATCTCGTGTCGGCACGATAAGCAGTGGTGGGGACGAGTCTTCTGCTTGCAAAGAACCGAGTGACCAGGCAGCCGTCGGGCCCTACGAGGATCTCGGTGTCGGAAGAGATGTTGGGATCCAGGTGTCGTCTACAGTACATCGCGATGCAATCAGCGCTCGATATGCTGCGTCTCTCTTGCAGTTCCGCAATGCCAGTGGCCGTACAGCCCCTCCCACTCAGTTCGACTGTCCACCTCGTCAGCGCAACGAAGAGCTCACCACCGTTTCGGCCGGTCAGGTAGGCACTTGACGCTCTATTCGCGGCGGAAGTTGATTCTAACATCTCGTGTTGACAGGACCCGCAAACCTCTTTCCCGATGGCCTCGACAGTGGCGAGCTCTCCGAAACTTTTCTTTGAGGCCTCGCTTGCATTCTTCAAGGCCTTGATTGCTTTTCAATAAGCCGTTGGAAAATGCAGATAGGCCTATATCAAACCCAATAAGGCTGATCACGACAGTAGCAGCTCATCGTCGAAATTGGGGCATGGAGTAAAGAGACACTGTTATTGAACAAACTGCTTCATTCATGCCTCTTGAGCCCCTAAGCCAGTATGATCTATCAACATAAGTGCCGGTCCTGCCTCTCCTTCAGACCACTCAACGACGCCACCCGATCAACCCTCTCCTCCCATTCGCACCGCTCGAAACAGCAGTGCCTGTAGCTGAAGACGTTTGCCCGGCAGTGGCAACACCCGTTCCGCTACCCACAGCCGTACCAGTCGTATTTCCTCCAGGAACGCTCGGCGGCGGTCCTCCCGGTCCTCCTGGTCCGCTAGGAGACCCACCGGCCCCTTCAACAGTCTCACCCCCTCCCTCATAGTAATGCGCCGCAGGCGTAACACCTGCACTGTAGTCCGCCGAGGAGTTGACCCCGATAGTAATCCACATCAACAACCCATCACTCAGCTTCTCGCCAAGGTGGACGTACTGCAGGAAGGGGTCGTACTCCGCCGTCGCTTCGTCGGGGGCGATGCCATCCTGTGCGTTGGTCGTGACTGCTTGGGTGTTGGTGTTGTATGGCGCGAGGGCCTCGACGGCGGACTTGAGGGCCTCGTCGATGTAGAGCTGGCCGACGTGTCGGGCTTTGCCGCCTGTGAAGGTCTTGTTTGGAAGAATGGTGGCCTCGGCGGTGGACATGATGTCTGTTTGGAGAGGGGTAAGTTGCCAACATCGAAACAGGATGCGAGGAAAAAGGAGGAAGGGGAAAGGCGAACGTACGAATATGCGACGCGCGGCCGGTGTAGTGACCCGGGAAGAGCGTGTCAAACTGGGCGACGCCATCGGTGTCCGACTCCTGAGCGCCGCGGCCGTGGGTTGAGTTCAGACCGCCCTGGCCCTCAGCAACGACACCCGAGTACACGCCTGTCGAGTTGCAGTGCCAGATGTCGACCAGCAGCGACGGGATGCCCGCGCAGGTCTCAACGTCAACGAACTGGATGTCGAGGTGCACCGGCACACCCGCCTGACCGTCGGTGATGTCGGTGCGGATGAGCTCGCCATCAACGTAGTAGGGTCCGAGCACTGTCTCGGGGACGAGGACACAGGTTGTATTAGAGGCAAAGATTGTCGAGGCAGGCGTATCGATGGCGTATCCTGCGGAACTCAAATCGTGCGAGATAGCTGACCAGTTTGCCAGCGCGGTGGCGTCACGACGTTGCGCATGGCGATCTCGGCCTGGATCTCGGCATCCGAGTGGCCGCCCGCATGTCCGAGTACCGAAGACACGAGAGTCGATGCGGCCAATGCCAGCGTCAACGAGGGAAGCATGATGGCTGTATCTGGGGTATGTCAAGACAATGGTAGAATATTGGGCTGTTTCGGGATGGAAGTTGGGTCTGCTGACTTACATGTTTGCCGTCTCTTGTCTTATATATCCAAGGCAATGTCCCTGGCACACATTGAGCAATTGGGCAGAGGTGAACTCGTCATTCGCCCCACAAAGCGAACATTGAAGCGACCGAGGTGGCCGAGGCGGCGACCATCGATGTCTGTTTCGCTTGTGGGACGGCAGAGTGAATGTTTCACTGGCAACTCGGTGTCGAGGATGCGCATGGCAGCAATCCCAATGCACCTCCCCTCATTGGCTCACCAATACTGATAGCAGTGGATGAGGCTCCTGTCATCTGTCTGCATCATGGTCCAGGGCGGGAAGGTGGAGTGAAGGTGGGGCCTTGGTCGTCGGGATGTGGGAGAGGATTGCGCGTCGCCCTCCCGCCCCCACACACCCTTGGCATTCTCGGCGAGGCTTGTTTGCATGCGTGAGGTTCCAGTACACTGGCACTGGCATGCGCTGGGAGGCTACTTGCAGCAAAAGGGGAGACTCAATTCTGCTGACGACACCTTTGGAATATCTCGGCGCGTTTACCTCCTGGCCTGTTTCCGGCGATGTGAGACCATCCGAAACGAAATTCACTGATTCGACAGGAAGTTCGGTTCCATTTCTCGATGAAGGCTTTCGGGAGCAGGAGCAGGGCAATAGAAGCCTAGAAGAAACCCTGACAATGGCGGGTACCTGGGCGGGCAAATGGCCCGGCGCCGACAAGCTGAAAGTGACCACACGGTTGTCGCTTCAACACCAGTCGAATACCGCGAAAGTACCAGCCCCCTCGAGGATATACATTTTCCTCGTAGTCTGGACCGGCAATCTGGAGACGACTCCCCTCTTTTCTGAGAACGGCAGCACAGAGCAACACGATATTGGCTTCACCTCTTCAATACCCGCGAAGAGACCCCCCTCCTCCTCCCCGTCATCGGTATTACCATCCACAATGATCTCCTCGCTTATTAGCACCTTCTTTTCCTTGTCGTTCGTCATCTTTCCCCCCCGCTTATCTCTTGCAGATTTTCTGTTGCTCTTAGGTCCTGTACGAAGGCTTAGGTCGAAAGAAAGGGTCTCTCTTTTCCGCGTGAAAATACCGTCCCAGCCTCCACTCATTCGCGGGTGTGGAAGCCCGCCACCGCTACTTTGATTCACTACCTCATCTTTTGCTCGCCCCTCCTCAGCTCCCCAACTTGAACAATCCCGCCATGTCTAACATTCTACGCAGAGCCTCAGTCTTCTCCATCCTCCCCTCCAGCCCAACAGGTCTCAGTCAGGCCGCCCGGCTCCTCGTTTCTCGCGCAATAAAACTCGCTCTAGGTTCCTCTCATGGTCTCCTACGCCATAGCAACCTTCGTCCTGAGAGTCCCTTCCTCGTCCAGAATACCTCCCGCAAACAAGACCACCCCGGATCACAAGCGACGAGAACCCCCATATCAAAACTGTTCTTCGAAACCAACATCTAAGACACCACTGTCCGCCTCGAAGGCTTAATATCTCTCCCCAATTCGCCATCACCACCCATTCTCGTCCTCACCTCAACTGCATCCAAGGCCCTATCGTATTCTTAAGAGGCCTTTCTGTATTATCAAGAGGCCTATTCCAGTGCAGTCAAGGTCTCTCATGATGCGGGATATGTTAAGCATGTTTTTAAGCCTTGCTACCCAGCCTGGCTTGATTCCTGTGCCGACACATGCATCGAAACTTGCGAACATGGCACTCTGTTTGGAGATCCTAGGCATCCAACTTGGGAGCATTTCATCGCACGTCCTTCGGTCCACAGAAAGCTTCCATACTGGCTTCCTTCCGATTTCTATCCTTGGCCTTGTTGGGGAGAGTTCGAGGAGTCGACGGCGGATCTGTCAGAAGCCGACGCTAACAAAGAGACACGCTGCGGGCGGGCCCGCACAGCACTAATACATTGACCGGCAGATAGCCAGAGCCTTCAAATGAGTAGGCGCCAAACTAGCAGAGCCTTCGCTCGCCAGCGCGCATATTTTGCATGTTGCGGTGGGGTTGACGTCGGCGTCTGCAGCGGCTGGAGTCGTGGATGCAAACCCAGACGCCACGTGACTTCGCGTCCAAATCTTCTGCACCCCACCACCTTGTTGGCTGGAGGCGTTTTTAGATTGGGGCGCCATTTTTGATCGGCTCTGCGCTCAACCGCGGCTCTGACCCCGCCGGATTCCCCGTCAAGTCATTGTCATCCGGTCCGAGAGTTTTCCATTTCCAGGTTTGCATGAGCCGTGTTTCTGCGACACCACTGGCACGACCACGATGCACGAGCCGCCACCCGGACGATCCTGCTGTTCCAGTGGCTCCAGCGTAGACTAGATGCGCGACAATGAGATTGGCACCGTGACGAAGAAATCTTCAACCGTAAACGAGTTCTGCTCAATTGGTCACACCGCCGCCGCGTCGGGAGATCGGGAATCGCAAACGACGTGGCTGGGCTGGCTTGGCTGTCACGGGTGGGGTGCTGGCCGCGTGGCTCAACAGGCGCTCCGAGCGCCCGCTGGGACGTGTGCTGTGCGCTGCGCTTTCTGCACTGTAGACTGGAGGGGGAAAGCTGGGCCGCGGCGTCGCGAAACCGCGTAACCAACCAAGGCCGTCCGTCGGCCAAATCGCCAAATCTCGCAAAATCCTGTCCTTCCCGAACTCATTGACCTCCCCCCAAACTTGGCCTGCCACCGCCGCCTGCCCCCCGGGCCCATTGCTGCCATTTCGCTCTTTGCACGCTTGCCGGCTGCTAGTCTGCTGCCCTGCAATGATGGACCTGGACTCGTCCTCGATTCCGCCTCGACTCGACGCACGACGTGTCGGAGACAAAGACGACACGGCCGTCCCGCTCTCGGCACCCAACCGACCTGCCAACATGGTCCACGGCAAAATGCAGCGCGGTCCAGACTCGGGGCCCGACCCAGCTGCCTTCAGACTACCCAGTTTGGTCGCCGACGACGCGACTTCTCTTCGCGTCAACCGCTCCATTGCCAATTCGACCCGACGCGACCAGGCACCCGCAAGTAGCGCTCCCGACTACCAGGCACCCCGTGCCGACCAGCAGGTACGCACTGCCGACAACCACACCGCTCACCCCTCGCAGCGACAACACCAACAGCCCCCCTTCTCCAGCGGCAATTCACAGGACACCAGCTCCACGAACGACACCGATTTTGTGTTCACCCCGCCCGCTAGCACTAGCGACGGCGGCATGAGCCCCGACGGCAGCGCTCGGGACTCGAGCCAAGGCTCGCAGCTCCTGCAGCTGTCGCAGGTCGCGGCAGCCCAAGAGAGGATACCCGACACCGCCGCCGACGCAGGTGACAACGGGGCTTTCTCGAGGAAAAGAATGGCAGACGGCGTGGTCAAGCACACGCGTGACAAGTCGAGCGCGTCGCCCGTCCGCATGGGTCATTCAAGGAACACCAGTACAGTTAGCATCGCTTCTACCGCCGGGAGCCGCATTGGAGAGGTACGTAACGCACACTCTTCGCTGCGCAGTCTCGAGCAATCCGCGTGTCATGTTTCGGTCGCTAATCCCGCATCCCAGCTTTCTGCCGAGCTCAAAGCCCGGCTCTCCTACGCGATGGTCAAGGTCAACCACGGGTGGCAGGGTCATTCAATCGACCAGGTCGAGACGATGGCCTCGCATGCCGCGTCGCCCGCGTCAAGCAACTCCACTATCCACCTCAGAAACGGGTCCTCTGCCAGCCCACAGCTCTCCAATGGCTCGCACAGAGGCAGCAACAACACAACCCCTGCGACAGGGCTCTCACAACAGTTTCCTTCCCGTCACAGCGACTCCCTCTGGAGGGAAATGGGAAGGACAGGTCCCACGGGCAGCCCTGCGTCCCCTGTGAAGACAACACACGCTCTCGCTCCTGCTGTGTCGATCCAACCATCTCGGCACCTCAGCAATCCTCGCCGGAATTCGAACCCTAGGCTGACGACATCGTTCCTATCCGGCTCTCACCCGTCGCCCAGCGCCGGACCACACACTCCAGGCCACCCCAGCCCTTATTTGGGGACCACACACCAGAGAACACCACTTGTGGATCCGATAATATTTTCCCCACACCAGAACGTGCGAGAGCAGGACGCTATCGAGTCGCTTCTCTTCATGAGCAGCCCCGGCAATTCGGCCAACCTCAAGCACGCGTTTCCCTCATCATCCCAGCCTCTGCCATCTGGGCACGGCGCACCCCAGCGAACTGCCTTGCCGACGGGTCAGCCTCGGAAAAGCCTTCCCAGCGGGAGACCGATACACCACGCCCGCTCTCAGTCCCACACACAAAAGCGAGTCGGCTTCGAGAAGCCACGCACCGAGATGGACGTGGACGAGCCCTTTGGATCACCATATTCTAGGGGTACACCGCGGAGGAAGGTCAACGGTGACCCCTACAGTCAGGGAGAGATGTACATCCCAGTCGCTCGTCTCAAACAGCTGCCAGTCTCCAGCGGTTTAACGGTACCCTCGAGACCGCGTCCTGTACTGGGGGAAGATGATATAGATCGGATGCTCGACCGGGCCGCAGCCGCCGAGGACTCGGATTCTGATGGGGAAATTCAGATTCCGGTATCGAGGGCGCGCCGGGACGGCGCCCGGGCTGTCGGTGCTTGAGGATGTCGCCCGCTAGAAGTTCAAAGAATCGCGCTACATACTTGCTTCGCTTTCACTCGCAGTTTCTGTGGCGCTATGATTGCTGATACCAACCTCAGGTCGACGATGCGTTGCCACTTATGAGCTCATGATAGTTACCGATCGAACGACCCCGCCGCAACAATGATTTGGTTGATCTTCGGACTGCTTTCTTCACGATGAGCTTGAGCGCCGCTACTACCAGTTTACGTTTCATTTCGTGCTGCATATCACTCAAGGGGCTTGCCGGAGAATACTGTTGTCCAGTCTCGCCAATGCGGTATTCTACTCGCGGGATTCATGCATGAATTCATTGGTCTGCTTGGTGGTCTGCCAAGTGACGATGACGGTTACGGACAGGTTGCATTTGGACCGGAGTTTCTGATGTCTTTGTTTGACTTGGACAAAGAGTGTTGCTTCGTGGAGCATGAGTTTGAGCGCTTGGGGGATGTGTACATAATTGAGAGCGGAAGCCCAGCGAGGTGACAATATGATTATGTTTTGCCACATGTGGAGAGCTGAGGAGTGGCTTCGCTTTAAAAGTATATGCTGACGTATCTCGGATTCCATTCTTCGATACGATCGACGCCAGCACACGCCACAGCACGTGGTAGAAGATGTTTCCTGTATTTGACGCCGTGTTCAGTAAAGTTCGGTCCGACTCTGGACCCTGTGTCTCGTTCCTGAAATTGTGTCAACATGCTCACTGGATCCGGGAGAAGATGAGCAGGATGGGAGCGTATATACTTGGACCTCGGGGTACTCTTTCAACCAACTGTAGTAATCAGCTTCGGCTGTGGTGGAGTTAGCCAGGCTGGGACTCTTATACCTGTTCTAATGGAGTGATGGATAGCAGCCATTGTTCAATTCTCGTGGGATGATTTTGTTTTTGGATTTTCTTTGCTTGATTGCCAGCGGCTCATGTTCGCCCAGTCCACAACAAGTGTTGTCCAGTTCTACAACTGCGCACATGGAGGTATTTCGGATCAGAACTCTGCGGCCACCCATAATTGCAATCGTTTCACCTCGACCACCCCGCCATGACCAACAGACCCCCTTCCTTCGATCACCACGGGATCTCGGTGCTATCGATAGCATTGTAAAACTTGCCCGATGGATTTTCGCGTGCCGCTGTATCGATCTAGGTACGTTCATTCTGTCAGTCGATCCCCGCGTTCATTTTTCTCGTCCGCTCCCTGACAGAAACTCACCAGGTTCGTAATCGCATCAACGATCTGCTGCAACGTATGCGGCGCATCCTCCATGCCCATATCGCGAGCAGCCTTGCTCCCCAGCTCAGTTTGCACCAGACTACTCCCCGTCAGCACCATCAACACCAAGCTCAGACCAAGATCAACTCACCCAGGATGCAGCGCAAACGCAATCAGCCCCTTGTTTCCACAGTGCGCAGCCCTATCAACCAACACCGTCAGCAATCCCCCTCCAAAGGACACCCCTCTTAACTTCGGCTCAGCAGCTCTTATTTTGGTGTGCGGCTGCTGACGCCCGAACACTCCCACTAATCTTTCGCAGCAGCCACCGTCATCAAGTCCCAGTTCTGTCCCCTATGCCAAGGCTTGGTCACGAACCGCTCGTGGCCCTGAGCGCCGCTATTTGTGATGTTTACACCAAGCAGCGATCCCCGACAACCCTTTACCGTGCCTAGCCCTTCAGCGGCTAGTGTCTCGATGCGGACCGAAGTGGTCGCCACAACGGTCGAGGAGAAGGTGCAGCTGGAGCAACCGGCGTTGCAGCAGAAAATGAGCCCCGGGCACGACCCCTTTCTCCTTACTGACAGGACGGAGCTTGTTGACGAGCGCCCCCGTTGTCAAGACGTAGATTATCTCCTCCGCTCCGAGTCGTCAAGGGCATCGCAGACCTCAAGTGTTGTGATTGCGCGCCGCCGTTCCTCCTGCTGGTGCGTACGCAGCTGCCCCGGAGTCCCTAGGGCTAGGAGCTTGAAGACGAGATACTCGCCGACGGCGGTACACATGGTGGCGTGGTCGATGTGGGCGGCCCACCTGGCCTTGGTCTCGGTGGCATGCCCGGTAGATGCAGATCTGGCCGGGCCGTAGCTGGTTGAGGTCTGGCCCTCGGCCCCCACAGCTTCCAGTTCACTGCTGCAGTCGACATCGAAGACTCATACGTACTAGCGCAGGGAAAAGCAGCTCCAGTTGTTGGAAAAGAACGCGGGAGCAACCTTAAAGGCAAAGTGCATTGGGGGGCATATTACCTTTTGACTTGAAAGATCCCATATATCTCGAGCTACTATGTGTCTGTATCTGGTTCGCCGACTTCACCGGCCGCTCAAATCCGTTGGCACCGAGAAAAGCGAGCCAAGAAACGGCCCCAGGGAGCGACCATAACCTGTGCCGAGTTTTTCCTGCATACTAAAGCGACGAGAGGGCGAAACACGGCAGTATTATGATAACCACCGCTCATCCGCGCGCCAACAGTGCGTTGGGCCCAGCAGGGACAAATTTCTTGTTGTCACCTGCGAGAGCTGAAAAAGATCGCTTTTGTTACCGCTGCTGAGGTTGGAGCGACTTCCGCCTTCGCCGCCGCCGAGCAGGGAGCCGCTCGTAGGCTTGACATCGGTGAGACCGGGGAAAACGTTCCTCGAAGAGAGGATAGGGTCTCAGTGTACGGGATGGGCCATGTTTGCAGGACGGTGATGGAGGCGGTGGTTGGCTCTAAGATCCCACACCAAGTTAGAATGGAGAAGCGAGCGAGGGGCAGAAAAATTAGAAAAATACATGCCCGTTGTAGTCAAGTGGTCGGACAAACTTGCCCGGGAGCTCTCCAATACGTTATCTCTCCCCTTGACCAAGGCCGAGACCCAGAGCTTAATCTCGCCGCCCGGGGTGGAAAGAGGGCTCCTGCTGTACGACAGCTTTGACCTCCCCATCACAACCACGGCGGAGACCGAGACGAACGAGGGCTCGACTAAGCGTCGTACTGCCCGATCGCTATCCAGATCGTCCGGGAGGTCAAGATTCACCGCGGCAACCGTGCGCATGTTCTCAGGGTGACTTGGTAAAAAGTAATGGGGTGAAGATTGAGGTGACATGAGTAAAAGAAGAGGCGAGGACAGCAATGAGGCGCTGGAGTTGAGATATTGGAATAATTCTAAGAATAGTCTGTAGAATATCTTCATAGCACCTAGTAAGTACTCTTGGTCACCGTTACCCTTGTTGCTGGATGAATGGCTCCCAAAAAAGAGGGCTAGGAAGTGTTTGGGTTCTGCTTGTTTCGTCTGAACATCAAACGCATTTCTCTTTTCCTACCACGCAGGAATCATGGCCTTTTGCCCCGCACAGGAATTTTGCATTTTGTTGTTCCTTTCTCACTGCGCCTCTCGCTCTCCCATGTTCACCACGTAGGAGCCGTGCCTTTGTTCCCCCTTTCTCCCACAAGAACCGGCTTGACAGACAGACAACATGGTAGGTACAAAGGTTTTTTCACCGGTGGGCCAGAGCTGAGCTGATAACTTAAATGCAGATACCCCGTCCCTTCTGGCTGGGTCTTGACCCCAACAAGCCCGAGCCTCTTAGCAAGATTCTCGCCGCCATCCACTGCTATCAGGTCGCGCCGCCGAGGTCCACCTCTCTCTCTTCTGCCCTCTGCTTTGAGTTCGTCGTCGACCATCAAGACCACCATCGCCTTGCTAAGGGTTTCCCGGAGCTGCAGGAGCTCGCCAAATTTCTCGGCCACGAGATACCTTTTGTAAGTTTCCCTAGTACGTTACAGTGCGTCTCTCTCTCTGACTGCAAAGTCCTGCAGGCATTTGAGCCTTTGACAGGAAAGCTCGCTACCATGTCACCAAGAATGTTGGACGTACTTGTTTTCCACACCTACTACCTTATCACTGCTCAGTTCGAGTCGATGGGCCACCTCCCTACGCCCGCTGGTCCCCTAGCGGCCAAGCTGAGGATTTGGCATGCGAGCCCCGACCGCGACAAGAACACCCAGCCGAGCACCCCAACTCTTCAGATCCGATCCGTTGGTGCGCATTCCCCAACCGCCCTCATCGTCCTCACTGCTACCGATATCCACAAAAGCGCCAGTAAATATGCCCGGTCCTTCACAGAGAATCCGAACCTCCGTACCATTGCCGTCCTGCAGTTTGCCCTTCCCATGCAGATCAACACGGAGAAGGAGGTGCAACGCCTGGCAAAGTGCTCGTCTCTATCGGTCTTTACCAAGGAGGTTGATGGGAAGGTCAAGACCGCCATCGACCGGGAGCCGCTCCTCACCCCTGACGGAAACGGAGCTATGCACCTTTGGCTCTCGGATATTGTGGAAAAAGAGGATATAAAGAAGCTCTCGGACGAATTCATCCGCGGCCGGTGAGTGTTTTCTCCCCCACCCCTCTAGGTACCTATACCAGGAGATTATCTAACCCCCCCCCCCTTCCCCAGGAACCATACCGCCAACTTCACCATCCCCTACAATACCATCTTCACAAACTTCCGCGAGTATTTAGGGATCGAGGAGGAGATTGGGGGTGCTGTCAAGAATCTTGTGGGCCGCAGCAACAGCGGCGGTGGTGGCGGTGGCGGCAAGAGACCCTTTTCGACTTTTGCGGGCAGCAGCAACGTTGTTAGCCCTCGCAGCCTTCCTATCAAGGGAAATACGATGCCATCCACGCGAGCGACGCTGTTGCCCCCCGCAGCATTCTTCACGGCCACGACGGCGACGGCAAAGCCCTTCGTACATCACACTCGCGCTCCTCGCACCGCTCGCATGGCGGTCATGGGCCGTTTCTTGACTCGCCTTGGAAAGTGGTAGATGGAGAAGAAGGAGTCTCACATAGGTCAAGGTTCTGGCATCTCATTTACCAACATGGAAGTTGGGGGGGGAGGGGGGGCACGTGGTCGACAAACCGCACCGCATCATGGATCTCGACCTCCAAGCCCAGAAGCTACCCCCCGATACGTCGTTATCAGCCTTGTGTGGCATGGGCAACTGGCAGGGCATCTCGTCGCCACAGTGCCAGATCACTAGTCTTGGCGTTTGGAACACTCCGTCGGCGATTCCAATGACCTTGTTAGCATTGGGTCCATGACGGTGGTGTATTGTCTGACGAGGGGAGTGTCGATCGAGGGAAGGGTGTCGATTCGTGCGGGGCAAGAAGAGTGTCCACGGTTGGCCGAGGAAAAAGAGGCTTCACTACCGATTATTAGCTCCTTCGTAGAACTACGAATATACCACGGTATTCAAAAGGTCACGCCGACGCCGTGATATGATGGACACTTTCAAGAACAGCTGCTGCACGCTCGGTCCGAACCCGCAAGGAAACCTCTCAAGAGTAAAGCGCCTACTCGAACGAGACAGCGTAGATACTTGCCGATGAGGCGTCTGCATGCCAGGCACACTGAGTGGAGAAATCTGTCGGTTCGTGTCGAAACGGCTGGCAGCGAATCCCAAAATGGTAAGCTCATAGAGTACCGGGAGGATTCTCGAGCTTAGCGGAATAGTTTGGCCTAGCCAATCGATGCGATGGGCGTTGGAATATACTGGTATCAGGGGAGACGTTCGGGTTTGTCCTCGGCTTGATGACGATAAGCTGGCGGTGTATAAGCCTGGATTCATTAGGTATCTCTACGTTAGGGTGAACGGCCTAGTTCCGATTCGAATTATGCCGGATGAGGAGAGAGGTACATTCAGCGGTTATGACGAGGCGAGCCAGATTGGGGGACTTAGTAATGCATTAGGGCCACCGGTCAGCTCCGTTTCCTTTTAATAACCTTGACGTCATGAATCAAGCATAGACGAAGCTGGAAGGGACGAGGCTAAGAGAGTGGCAAGGAAAGGATTTTGGTATGGGGCCGGGTGGTGACCCAGATATGGAGACATTTTTCTATTGTGAAATTAGCTTGAACGGCAATTTACCATGTCGAGGATGGGTGATGTTGCAATCTTCAAGTTGTTTGTTCCCGTCTTAGACCTGTGCAAAGATAACACTTAAAGTAACCAGCGAAAGTCGAGCGAGTCCGGCCCATCCCTCAGCTTCTCAGTAGGAATCTGCGTCGGATTGACCTTGACGCCCTGCTTCCTGTCTCTCCTCTTGTTATCGACGATCATATACGAGCCATACAGCAGCGTCAACACCAAGCCCATGCCGCCGAATGCCGCCGTCGTCGCCAACGCCGGAATGTACTTGGGCGCGTCCTGGTTGCGGAAGATATTCGAGCTGACCACGCCCATCATGTTCGCCATCGGCACTCCCACGCTCGTCAGCACCACTCGCTTGCCTTCGTGAGCGATATTGTTGTTGTAGAGCACGTCCAGCAAGACGCTCGGCGCCGAAGTACCCCATGTCATCATGAAGCTAGCAAAGTAGGCCACGCGCAGCTGGTGCTCAACGTCAATGGCAGCGTAAATGACCATTCCGACAAAGGTAAACAGGAATCCCAGTGCCACGAACGGAAACCGCAGCCTCGTGTAGTCGCTCGCAAACGCCAGGATGAGCAGCATCACGGCTCCCGAGACGTTAGGCGCGACAGTATACAAGTTGGTCTTCACCCTGTCATATCCCAGCCTCGAGATGATCTGGGGCAGGAACAGAGTGACGCTCTGCAGGGGGACACCCAGACAGACTTGGATGCCCAAGATAACCCAGCTTGTCGGCTGCTTGAAAATGGTTAGAGACTCCCGAATATTGAGCTTCTCGTTGACAACGCTGGACGAGTCGAGCGCCATGCGGCGGTACGCGACCTCTTTTTCCTCCAGAGTCAAGAACCACGCCTCCGACGCCGACATGGGCAGGTACCAAAAGGCAAACGCCGAGAACAGCACGGTGCAGCCGCCTTCGATCACGAACAGATAGCGCCAGGAATCGAGCGCTCCGCCCTGGATCTGGAAGACGCCGTAAGACAGAAGGCCGCCGAAGGCAGATGCGATGGACTGCGCAGCGTAGAAGATGGCGAGACGACGGGCGAGCTCGCCGCGGCGGTAGAACCTATCCCAGCTGTCAGCTCTGGGCTCAGTCTCCCAAGAGACTCAAAAAAATAAATAAAAAAGAATCATTACATGGTCTGATAATAAATCACCAACGGGAAGAATGCACTCTCGCTCATCCCTAGGAACCACCTTAGCACCATAATCCCCGCGAAATCCTTCACCGCGACCACCAATAACGTCGCCGTCCCAAAGCAGAACATCATGATGGGCAGGACCCTACTCGGGCCGTACTTCTTGCCTGCCAGCCCGAGGAACGGTGCCGTTAGGACGTACGGCACGAAGAACACGGATAGCAGGGTGCTATACTGCTCGCCGACCAGGCCCAGAGACTTCTCGAGCCCGGCCGTCTTGGCGTTTCCCAGGTTCGACTTGTCCAGGCTGTTGAAGAGATACATGACGGCAAGCACGGGGAGCAGGCGCAAGTCGAACTTCCATACCAGGCGGCGCTCGGCGATGGGGTCGATGGAGGAGAGGTCGTGGGAGGCGGAGGGTGGTTCTGAGGTGCCCGAGAGGGAACGGGCGAGTTCGGTGTCGCCTTTGAGGTCGGAGGGGGGTGTTTTGAGGTCCGACATTTTGGCTGCTTCAGTGCTTCTGTCGAGGTGTTGGAGTCGACCTTGACGTCTGGTTGTGGTGGTCCCGGGTAAGAACGTGGAAAGTGATAGTCGAAGCCATCTTTAAATGTCCGGGAGTGCCTATTTTTTAGCTGGTCCCAGCACACTGGCCATTGGTATGGACGTCACAAATGCACCCCGCTCTCCGGTAAGCCTTTCGAGAAAAAGGGTGTGGCTTGTCTGGATGAGGTGGAGTCAGAGCTGTTGGAATGTGGGGGTAGGGGGGGGGGCAAGGTTGTCAAGATAAGAAAGGATAAATGGCCAAATGGTAGCTCGCAAAGGACCTGCACGATGTCGATCCTTCGCGTCAATTTGCGCTGCCATTGGTCGACAACAAAGGTCTATCTTATCTCAATGCACTTCCAGCCCAGCTCCGGTTACCGGCAGGATATGACGATGAATCCCCTCTAGTGCTATGGTGGGATGCTGATATTACTCGATTCAATTGACTTCATTATGGAGGGAATGGTATGGGGCACTTGGTAGGCACAGTAATACAGCTAACACTCAATGGAAGCTTCCCCTCGGGATGGAGTCGAAAGAGTCAGCTTACATGAATCAGTTGATTAATGGGCGAGCCAGAACTAAATGGATGTTTTAATCGCGCAGATAGCTGTCAAAGACCCTGGATGCAGAGAGCCTTCATCCTAGCTGTTTTTATGAAAGTTACCCTCTGTTTGCTGCTAACATGGCAGCTTGCAGAGTCAAATCGGGAAGTTGAGATCCCTTAGGTAAGCGCCACTACCTTCAACAAAAGATACAAGGCAAAAAGGGTAGAACCATTCCCTGGATCTTCCTTGCCACATAGTCTGGATTTTCTTCCCCACAAAACAATTATTGCCACCCCGCAAGAAAAATCGATTAACTCTGCGTTCTCGATCTTCAATCGTCAGAGGTACGGCAAATAGATTTGACGGTTTTCAACGACCAGTTTGACAGCTTGCTAACGTTTGGCGCTTAAGCAGTGACAAAAACGATAGGCCCAGAGCGAGATCGGTCCTCGATCCCCTGGGAAGATCCATGGTAGGCTGTGAAGCGCTAAGAAGTTGATGATCCATGAACAGCCCGTGTAATCTTCATTTATTCCCCCCGGCTTGTTCCGAGTCAGCCCTAGATCGAATTCACTGAGAGACGCCGACACGTACCGCAAAGCCAGAATCACGGCATTTATCCGCCAGGCACGGAGACCGCGAGCAAACCACAGCTTTATGAGCAGGATAGTTCTGAAACGAACTGGCGATGCTGAGGTCGGAGAACTCTGGGTTAAGGCAGAGCCTGGTCAGGCACAATGTCGGCAACAATATCCCCCAATTCCCGCCAGATCTATCCACATACTTCCTCACGGCGTTAACAAGCCCGTCAAAAGGTCCAGTAACTATCTTGAAAACAGAGAAACCTTCCTTAACTATTGAACTGATCCGCTTCTCCGTGCCAATGCCTCAATGGCCGTGCCCCAGAAACGAAAAAGCCCCCCCCTTCCCTGGGTACCCCTCCGGCTTATATGTAGGCGATCGGTCGCCCCAGCTTCCCCATCCCCCTCAACCTGCCCATTTTCGCATCCAGACCTCTTCCCCGCTGGCAACACACGGCACAAGTCAGGGCTACCCTCGGCGCGCGCCCAGAACCGCACTTTCTACCTCCCAAACCAATCCGACCGCTTTGCAACCCTCAGCTCCTAAACAGTCCTCGCCCTTGGACGAGGCTCTATCAGTCAGGTTGCGGCTCCTTATGTCGCGCGCACGCACTGGAAGATTGATTTGCCGGGCATCAGCGGGCTCCGGAGCACTGTGAGTCTAGATGCCGTGATCCCCGGCGCCGAATCGCAGCTGCAGTCTTATGTGTGCAACGGTCACTTCAGCCAGCCGCACAAGTAGATGGTTGCTTCTGGTGGGTGGAATCCCTGAAAGTGCCCACCTTATAAGACTATATAGGGCCTTTCCAAGGTACCATTTAGAGCACTTGGTAGACAAGACCAATATTAATTAATACACCTTACTGGTAACACTCGCTCAGATACATTTGTAGACCTGGAATATTTATAAGCCCAGAGACTTTATAGGTTTAGAGCCATTTGCAGATTTTAGCTCTCAAGTCCCTAAAAAGCTAACAAAGCACGGGGTGGTGGAAGCCAGTGGGAGGTGAGGTCGTCTCTAGTAGTGCGCTGAAGTGCACTCAGGAGCTGGATGGTGGCAGCGAAAGTATTGGAACTCCTGGCTTCTGAATCGCGGCGCAGATCAGCCACAGTTCCAGCACTGGGTCTCCTCAGGGGCTCAAAACCAGCTGGCAGCTAGATTAACGCGCCTCCCTCTCAAACAATCTCCATTGGATTAAAAATCGAAGGCCCGTCATTCGCTAATTACAAGGCGGCCTGATGTGTGTAACCTGAGCCTGACCTGACGCGTCGTGATTTACGCGACCTAACGGATTCGCAGCATTTGCCTTCCTGCGACTTAATGGTCACCAAACACGAGGATTAAGGCCTTTACCGCCCCGCCGTCGACATGTGTTACGGAACTATCTGTGGCGAGCCCAAGACAGTTGATCTCGGAGGTCCAGACGATGGAGACCAGACGCTAGGTGAAATCGCCGAAGCCCGCGGAAAATCCATCGTTTCGCTTCTTTGCGACGCCAAGAGGAGCAGTTTGGCTCAACAAAAATCCCTGGGATTTCTTGAAAACCTTCAATGTTTACAGCTACGCGATGACGGCAACAACTATTGTCTCCAACTATATTCCCTGGACGCCCGGGATAGAGAGCACCGCGAAGACTACCTTGCGCTCTCGTACACTTGGGCCCCTTCAAATTATGAAGAGTGCTTCCATGGGCGGTATCACATTCACAACAGAGACGAGTCATGCTTCTCCGCTCAGCGATCCGAAGTACGAAACGTCGTTCTAGACCGCATTACCAAGTATATGCGTTCAATCAACGTTAAGAACCTCTGGATCGATAGGCAAAGCATCGACCAGAAAGGAGAGTGCCATGAACGAAACTCCCGCTGCAATCGCGATATCTGCAACCACAAAAGCAACGGGCTCCCAGTCATGGACCGTGTCTACACGCTGAGCAGCAAACCTGTCGGCCTGCTCGGAAGGCGCATAACCAAGCCTCGTGAACTCGATCTCCTAGCGAATTTGCTCCAAGGAAAGTTGACTGTTGGGAACGATGATGCACCTCGGCTGTCACGACCTGCCAGCTTGACAAATGCTAGGGCTGCGATGTTGTTGTTGCGCGAAATTACCGATGACGCCTGGTGGAAGAGGGGTTGGATCTTCCAGGAGAAATACCGAGCTGGCACCAGGATGGAAATGCTTATCCTCCATCCAGAATCGCTGGAGCGGCCCAAGCGCAGTTACCTCACACGCAATCGCAGTTTGGCAGTTTTTGGGGATGTGGATGGCGAGCTGTGCTTTTCTTGTGTCAAATTCTGCGAGGAAACTACGCGACTTTGCATGGCGTTTGAGAGGGCCATGGACTGGCGTCCGGAGCGCCATGTTCGCCCGCGTCATTACCGCGGGCGGCGGGCCTTGACCCGGAAAGACATCGGCAAGATCCTCGCCGCTGCTGGAAAATACAACATCTTACTGGACCCGTCGGAGCCCATGACCCCGAGCATTGTTGCCGACATTGAGAAGAGACAAATTACCAAGCGATGGGACAGACTCGACATCACCGCCAACTGCTGTCAGTATTCGACAAGACTGGACACCAGACGTCTCGAGTCCAAGGGCAGCAGTCTTAGTATCTCGATGTTAACACTTTACCTTCTCAACGGTGAAGTTCTGCACAACGGTCGTTCAAGAAAACCTAGAGCAGCTGGGATGACAGCCACCGAGTACCTGGAGAAATGTTCGTTCAAGGGAATTGACGGACCGGACGTTAGCAACCGCCTGACGTTCAACAAGAGCTGTCGTTTCCCCTATGCTGAACTTAACAATGCCGGAATCAAAACCAGGGGGCATGTCTGGCGTCTTAGCAAGACCATTAACACGTCAAAGTATTCTTCCCAAAGTCATTATCTGGAGCCACTTGAATGGCTTGCCGACCGCATACGCACACAACACCGTCCACTTTGGAGAATCATCCGAGGCCATCTTGATAGGTCAACAGAGGAGGATGAATCAGTGGAGGAGAGCTTCACCCAACGCTACATGGGCACGATGGCAGGAGAAGTCGCCGACGCAATTACAAGCGGAGTTACTCTACGCCTTGGCGCTCTCTGGACTCGCAACAAAAAGGAGAAATCCCAATACAGGGCTATTTTTGTCTGGGACAGGGACTACGACGACAACGAAGGCGAAGTGTTGGTTTTCACAGCTTCTCGGCCGAAGTCACAGGGTTCTGACAAACACGATTCAAATGATCTTGACCGGCATGTCTCATTCCAAGTGGGAATGGAGGGACTGAACGGGATACCTAGCTTACGTATCAAGGAGTGGGTGTCGGGATTGTGCTTCTTTGGAGGTTGTGGGAGAATTCCTGTCATCTTCCCCTGGCCTGCTGATCTTAAGGAGATTCGTCCATGAACAGTACGACGGCGATGGCTTTGGTGGAAACTAGTGGCAGATCAATCTGTTTTATAAGACGAATCCGGGCACACCAAGTTTCCAATCCGGTGCCTTGCCCACCTCACATTGCTCACCCTAGCTCAAGCCCCGCTCAGTCTTTGCTCGGGATTTGCTCAGGCTTGCTCACCTTCGATCAGCCTAGTCCCCATGTTCGAGTAAAGCTACGCCGCGGCATGCTGGAGATTGCTTCAACTCTAGTGGAATAGACCTAAAATTAGCCCTAAATATAAAATATCAGGAATGGAAACCCACCTTGGAAATAAGTAAATAGTGTTTATCTTATTTAAAGTTATATTATTAATTCCATATATGTAAATTCTATATTACTTGATAACATCATCTGCTGATTAGACACCGTTAAATAACAGAAATAAGAGTATATATAATTAAGTGCAGGTGTGAGATATTAAGGGGAAAGGCTAGGTAAAGGTTAAACTATTCGCTTTTAAACGATGGGGGCTATGATAGCCATTTTTATGTATGAGGACCAGTTCTAGGCTCGCTGAGCTAGAATTAAAGTAATTGTGCATGCTACAGCGCAGCCTTCCGGAAATGGTTTTTAGGCTGAGCAAACCTAAGCAAATCCTGAGCCAATTCTAAGCAAGGCCTAAGCCGGGTGAGCAATGTTATGTGAGTGAGGTACGAAAAGGGAGACTTCATATGCCCAGATTCGTCGCACAAAACAGCCCTTCCACTTCTTCGCCAGCCATATCAGCAACCTGCCCTCCTGCCCAGACATAGCAACTGCGCTCTGATATACTCACAAGCTTCCTAGTTATCTCCCAGCCGCTGAGGCATTATCGTCGAGGCGAGCAGGGCATCAGCGCGGCCAGCTACCCTCTCTCACCCTCTCAGTACGGCACTCGAGGGTGGGAGAAGCCACCGGCGATGAATCAGCATCCCGATCGCGCTATATCATGTACAATCCCTGTCAAAAAGTCTGTGTGCAAACACCGTTTTCCCACCAAAACTCAGCACATTGCAAATAAGAACGACAACGTTCTACAAAACTATAAAATAAACTAAAATTCTAATGTGCATCAATTTAAACCTCATTTACTTTAGCAAACTCCAAATTTAGATAGGTTTTATCTTAGGGATGAGGTAACGGTTTGAAGATCGGTATAACTGAAAGATTTCGCTTCAGGGGGTTTTAGCGGACATTATAGCGGGGTAGCGAAAGTGGCCTGTGCACACAGACTTTTTGAGGGTCACTGTAGTCAAACCGCCAAAGGTAAAAAAGCCAACCTCACAAGGCAAATCTCCGACCTCAGGATATCAAAGCATCAGTCACAAATGGCACAACTTGGCTGAAGACTTTTCTCTGTTGTCGGTTTGCGCCGGACTTCCGCGGGGCTTGTTGCAGACGGGCCGAGGTGAAATTGTGAAATTGGCAAGGAGTTCGTCAAAAGATGACGGCAGCGTCGCAGGGCAGCCCTTGTGGCGGTCAACCTGGCGTGTTTCCCACGTTTTTCGGACTCGAAATGAGGTTAGGCGTGGCGATATCAAAAGTTCTGCCAGAAAAGTCCGCCCACATGCGAGATATACGCGCTCCAAGTGAACAAGTGAGGCGGATCAGCGCGACTGACAGCCCATCGACGACTGTCCCGGCCAGGGCCGAAGATTTTTCCAGCCCGTCTCCTTCGAGTACGTTGACTCTGCTCTGTAACCAGGGTTAGCGTCGGGTAGCAGACGCGCGTGTGGAGTGACGACCTCGGTATCTCTCAGGTTTGCGATGCCTGACGTTGGGGGCGTCGTGGTTGGCTTTGCGGATCGTTCCGCAATTCTTGGCTGCGAGCACGACATCGGAGAATTGTATCGACTTGGTCGTCCGCCACCAAAGCCTAAGCATTTGCTTACCGTTGCCAAGGGCCGCCAAGGGTACATCACCTGTCCACCTGCCTGATCTGGGTCGACAATGCGCAAAGGATGAGCATCGGTTGGCCCATGACAGCTGCCCCATACACAGCTTCCTTCAGCATTCGAGCTTTTGGTCTGCGGCAGGCCTGGCAGGTGCAGTGGGAAGCTCTTGCACCTACCTGCCTAGCGCCATCAACACCACCCTGTTGCTGGAGCTGCTCCCGATGTGCACCGCGCATGCACCACCGAGAGTCGCACCGCGCCCGGTAGTGGCCAGTGACACACCACCTTCCCGCCGCGACCCCGCCCGAACGGGATACCGATCCTCCTGCAGGTCTCGCAGCTCATCCTGCGGTCGATGCATGGCCCGAGGGCATTTCCATTGCGTAAAAGAAGCAGCCCAGGGCAGCCTCCAGGAGCTCGGTCAGCCCGAAACATCACGTCGGGAAGATGGGGGTCGCGGCGGGAGCGCGTTGGAGATCACGAGCATCGCGCCCCGGCCTGCGACCCATCTGCGGCTCAACCTTGATGGTGCCACCGCAGTGTCGCAGCGGAAGCGCGGCATGTAATTGGAACCGAGTAGGTCCCCTAAGATTTGCCATGGATGACGCCAACTGCTAATGCCGTCAGATCAAACCTTGGTCCCAGCAGTCCTATCCAACTTAAAAAGAGGGGGCCCATCCTACACTACGAAAGTGGTCGCCCGTCTGTACCACTTTTAATATCCGGGATCCCAGCATTTTGTCTCGTTTCTGCGCAGGCAACGATCGTGACTGAACCGCCAGTATGGGCTCCTCGGACAAGGAAGTCAGCGATGACGTGCCCGTCCACAAGACCGCGGTACCGACTTACGGAAACCACACCACCGGCAGTGAGGATGCGGTCGGTGAGGTACAGGACGAGAACACGTATGCCTACGATGACTCGCGCAAGCTGGGCATCACCGGCGCCGTTTTCCTCATCCTCAACAAGATGATCGGAACCGGTATCTTCTCGACACCATCGGGTATTTTTGCCGCCACAGGGAGTGTGGGCATCAGCTTGTTTCTGTGGGTTATCGGTAAGGTCAAGCCCTATTCTAGTGGCACCGCCACGAACCTTTCTCACACGTGTGCGCGCAGGTGGTATCTTGACCTTTTGCGGCCTCAGCGTCTGGCTTGAATATGGCCTCGCGATCCCTCGCTCCGGAGGCGAGAAGAACTACCTGGAGCATGTCTACCGCCACCCCAAGTACCTGGCCACATGTGTGCTCGCATCGCAGATGATTCTGCTTGGGTTTTCGTCAGGCAACGCGCTGGCTTTCGGCCGCTACATCCTCTACGCCGCCGGAAACGAGCTCAAGGATACCTACAAGGGCCGCGCCATCGGTGTTGCCTGCGTGACGTTCGCCGTGGTGCTGCACGCCGTCGCGCCCAAGTGGGGTGTACGCCTTTTCAACGTCCTCGGCGTCTTCAAGGTCATTGTCCTGCTCTTCATCGTCTTCGCCGGGTTTGCCGCCCTTGCGGGACACCGCCTCGTGGAAAACCCGCACAACTTTGACAATGCCTTCGACATCACTTCAGGCGACGGCTATGGCGGCGGCGGTGCGTATCAGTACTCGAACGCGCTGCTCAACATTGTCTACAGCTACAAGGGCTGGGAGAACGCGAACTACGTCCTGGGCGAGATCAAGGACCCCCGCCGCACCCTAACCATTGCTGCCCCTCTGGCTGTCGGGGGCGTGACAATCCTCTATGTTTTGGCAAATGTCGCTTACTTCGCTGCCATTCCGAAGGCCGAGCTCGCTAACTCGGACGTCATTGTCGCCGGTCTGTTCTTCAAGAACGTGTTTGGTGATAGCGCCGCTGCCCGCAGCTTGCCTGTGTTTGTTGCGCTGAGCAACTTGGGAAATGTGCTGGCAGTCAGCTTTGCGCACGCCCGTCTCAACCAGGAGCTGGGCAAGGAGGGTCTCCTCCCGCTCAGTAGAGTCTGGGGCTCCAACAAGCCGTTCAACTCGCCCGCTGCTGCTGTAAGCTGGACCCCTGCTCCCTTCACCGTACATAATTCTCTAACGCAGATTGCAGCTCTTCCTCCACTGGATCGTAACCATTATTGTCCTTCTCGCTCCTCCTCCCGGCCCAGCCTACAATTTCATCGTTAATCTGTAAGTCATAGCCTTTTACTTCCACCCCCACAGGGACATAGACTAACCACCGCAGCTACACCTATCCCGGCGCTTGGATCAACTCCTTCGTCGCCGCCGGCCTCATCTACCTGCACTACAAGAAATCCGAAAACTGGACCTCCGGCTGGTACACCTACTTACCTGTCATCGTGCTTTTCCTACTCAGCAACCTGTTCCTCGTCATCGTGCCGTTCATCCCGCCGGATGGCGACTGGAACGCCGACGGTTACCCGTACTATGTCTTCCCTGTCGTGGGTGTCGCGGTGCTGCTGCTGGGCGCGGTGTATTGGACCCTGTGGACCAAGGTGTGGCCTGCGGTGAAGGGGCATAAGATTGTGAGCGAGAGGATTGTCGACGAGGAAGGTGTGGAGGTTATTCGGTATCGGAAGATCAAGACTAGGGTTGATTAGGGCTGGGAGGGCTGAGAGGAAGAGGAGGAGACAAGGAGTTGGATACAGGAGATGGAAGGATGCTATATACCCTCGACATGATTTGGTAGTTGCTAATTGAATATTGGTTGTAATTTTGAATGGCGGAGTCTCGAACTCACAATTCTTATCCCCTGCTAATAACCTCTGGGATGGTATGTTTTCAAATCTTGGCCTTGATCATATTAAACTCGGGGCTGGAAGTTTATGGCTCATGGTGGCCTTGTTTGGACGAGTGAGAACTCGTTAGTGAATATCCGGTGCAGCCTGGCTGTTGGCACTCAAGGGGTTTATTGCAAACCCGCCGTCTGACGGCTAGCTCCTTCGTAGTACCCTAACAAGCAGTACGAATATGGAGCTCAGAGAGCTTTGAATCTTCCGGGGTGACCAAAACGCCGGCAGGAAATCAACTCGCTTCGTTTCCGAATTCTCTTGGCACTATTTTGGGGTCAAGAAAGTGAGGGTGGTTACCTGTGAGGCTGTGAGTCATGATAATTCTGTCAGCACTGCAATTTTAGCATCGAAAGAGCGGATGAACCAACCCCACCTAGCAGCAAGGAACGCCAGAGATCTTATTCGTGATTGGATAGCATGCGGTGTTGCACACCACCTACGGCAATGAAAAGAAAAGACAGGAGCTCTGTTGGCTCCTTTATTGTACGCGGAGAATGTCTGCTTCCTCCGCACACCTTCGATGAGCAGATTGTTTTCGCTGACAGCCCTTGGATATTTTTCCCCAGTTTCGGCACCTCAGCACTGGTCTTTCTAGCCATTGTTGCGCAACCTCCTCTTCTTCGGGCTTGGCCGATGAGACACAGCTATATCCGCCTGCCATCTCAAGCATTGGCGCTTGGCCATGACACCCATCGCTGCTCTGCTGATCACCCGGGACAGCCATTGTGTTGACGTCGATCGGGGCCAAATTCCCGACTTCAATCGCCGAACCTTGGTTCCCGGGCCTTAGCCATGATCAACCGCAACATGGCACCGGATGCTCTACTCACCGTGTCACTGACCGACACAAATCAAGACGCCGAGTATATCGTGCCGCCCCGTATTCTCATATTAACCCAGCCATCTAGCGGCTGAAGCGCAATTGCCGGGACGCAGCGCGCAATCTGCTCCCCCTCATGGCTAAAGTCACCACGATCTGCTCCCCGCCGAGCGCAGTGGGGGAACACGACAAGCCGCGCTAGACACCTGCCCCTCTCGAGCGTCGCGGGCATGGTTGATTGCAGTATCTCTCCGTCCCGCCTCGATGCAGTTGTTCATAGGAGCGGGTTCCCGTGCGGCGGGCACACCGACCGTCTTGCGGGCTGGCTGCGGGATGGAAATGGTTCTGGAAGGCGTGGAAGAAGCGATAAGAGGGGGCATATAGTCCGTCACTGGGCTGGGTGTTAATAGGGGCGAGGAGCTACCTTGTCCCTGTCATATTTCCCCTTTCCGACCTTACCTACCCCACATCGCTCACTCCTCCCGGCGATCTCCAATTTTCTAGGTATTTGGACCGATACATTCGTTGAGACAAACAACATGGCACTGGCTCTCGCGGCCTTCGGGATCGTCTTGTCTTCGTTCGCAGCAGCGGCTCCCAATGCACTTGTCCCGAGACAAGCCTCGGCGTCGAGCTGCACCACCAATTCGTTCACCATCCCGAGTTGGTATGTCCAGGGCTTCAAGACCGGAGCCTCGGATGCGTCGTTCGGCATCCAGAACCGGGCAACTGGCTTCTCAACGGCACTGACATGCAAACCCGGGTCCGGACCAGGCTGGAGTTGCTCGTCCAGTGATACAACTCTTCAAGTGTCCTTGGAGGTGAAGGACAAGAAGGCCAGTGTCCAGGTTAAGAATTCGTGGTCGTGCAATGACAGGAATCCTGCCAGCCCGTCCGTCACTCTACCCCAGACCGTCTCGACAGCTGCTGACCTTAAAAGCATCTCCTTCGCCGCAACCGGAATCGCGAGCATCCCGCTCGTCTGCGAGGGCGTAGTCTGCAAGTCATCGAACCCCGTCGATCTCGTCAGGGGGTCCCTCACCACACCCTTTGCTGTCACCCCCAACTACGCCGAGGGCCCTCCAGGCCACAGCCAGACAGGATGCAGTGCCGTGTCCGAGAAGCCCCAATGGGCTCTCAACACCATCATCTTCCTGAACGAGACGGGCGATGGCGCCGGAGCCGTGGCAACACAGTCGATTCAGTTCCAGGTCAAGAACCTCGCCAACGGATACGTCGCCGGGTGTCTGAACTACTTCAACGCCGGAAACAATGAAGATCCCGCCATCGTCATGAACTGCGGCGGAGGCATCGACTCTGCTCGCCGGAACCGCTACTCCATCAACACCGTGACGACCTTCAACCCGCGCTCTCTGAAATTCACCATTAATGAGACCTGGTACTGCGACGATATCGATGCCGCGCAGCCGTACGTCTCCTCCGTACCCCACCCCTTTTCCCGCCGACTTGAACTAACTCCCCTCAGAGTCTCCTACACTGGCACTGGAACCACCACCCTCCCCCTAAAATGCACCACCTCCCTCGGCCGCACCGCCTGCGAGGCCGACTCCGTCCCCCTCTCCGGCTCCCTCCTCACACGCACCCCCCTGGTCCCCTACTCAATCGAAGACCCCATCCCCACCCCAGACGGATGCACCATCTCCTCGGTCGTCTCCCCCGCGTGGACAATCACCAACTTCGAAGTCGTCTCCGGCCCTTCCGCCCCCTCGCACAACCACGGCGGCGGCGGGTCAACCGCGCCCCCTGCGTCCCCGGCCAGCGTGGGGTTCAACATCAAGCTGAACACCAAGACGAACTCGTTTGATTACCCTGTGTTTGTGACGAACAAGGGGGTCGCGCTGCAGGACGACGATAAGTGGTGGCCTTGCTCGTTTGGGACGGGCGAGCAGCCGCTGGCGCCAAGGAGCTGCAAGTTTCAGTATGAGGAGACTGGGAGGGTGCTGAAGGTTGATGCGGATTGGGTTTGTGTTGATTTGGATGCGGGGAGTCCGTGAGTATTACCTACTATTCATTTGTCTTTGTGTGCGAATGGTGGGAGTTGGGAAGGGGATGGGATGGGGGTGATTCTGATGCTGACTCGTTGGGAATAGGATCGTGTTCAATGGGGTTGCGACGGCGAAATTGCCCCAGCTTGAGTGTGAGGGCGGAGCTACTGGCGCGGGGAGCCCGAGGCCGACTAGGTGTGGGACTGAGGAGGGGGTTGCGCTCGTTGCGGAGGTCAAGAATGTGACGTGGAAGGTTGGCTCGCTGTGAGGTGGGAAAATAGTTGAGGGAGGGTCCCACTTCGTGTGAATGGCCTCTATTGCATTGAATCAGGCGAATGTAAAACATACTGAGGCCTCTTGGGCATACCGCCCATCGGAAATCAATGGCCTGCCTTACTTGAAGAGGACCTCACGGTACACTATAGCCTCTGTCACTTTCTACTATAGCCCTACCACTACCCCCATATATAACCCTAATGTGTTAGGAGATCCGGTGATTGAGGTTCTCGCTAGTTGCTAGATAGCGGTGGGCCTGAATACGAGGAAGTTTGTTGTTAGGTGCTGAATGGGTTGTGGGGTCTGTTGCTGTGGTGAGCGTTGGAACGTGAATGACGGCTGTACTATGGCACGGTGCCAGCCGGATTAGTTAGTTTAGATCAGCAAGCAGAGGTCACACAGTAAATGTTGGCGTAGGACTGAACTAATCCGGCAAAGCACCCACTCAGGTGGTGGAATTTCCAATCAAAGTCTCAACCAATCACTTGCCAAAATCAGGATATTAAGCCAAATCAGCGTAACTTCCCTCGCTGAGCCGATACCGAGCAGACGCCTTGTCAGTGAGCATGGCTGCAGCCCTTCTCAGCCGCACATGGGCTTCCAAAGACCCGAACGTCAGCCCCGGGTATGTTAAATTTGAACCTGGGTTGTGGGATGGCCAGCGATTATGCTCTAATCTAATATACTAGACCAATAGCAGATGCTCCCGCCCGTACGGGGCTGTAGGTGTGCCGCACTTCCCGGTAATGTGAATGCAGAGGGTCTTCATTAGCGGTGCCTGATTTGGCTGTCCACAAATACTGAAACTGCCTTGCCGTAACGCTAATATTTTCATCTTGTCACGCTCCAATGTATACGAAGAGCCGAGCTGGAGCTTTAGGTAGTCAAGTATATAAGCAACTTTTGACCATCGAGCTCCCCTTTGGACACGCGTCCCCTCTTTACCACGACTTCTTTTCCACATCATACCAAATTTACCCTATATCGGAAAAGTTACAAACCACTACCCACTTGACCAAAATGCACTTCACGCCTACTCTTCAGGCCCTCGCCGCCCTCATGCTCCTCCAAACCTCCACCGCCGCCCCGGCTTCTGAAATCACCACCTCTGCTACCGCTGAGATCGAGGCCCGCGGCGAATGTACCCTGGGCCTAATCTGCGGCGAAGTCCGAAACGATAAGAAGTCTAACGCGGTCCTCAAAGTGACCAATGACTGGCCAAAGCGCGACAGTGGCGCATATAAATGGATCTCGGCGGGCACTTCCTCGGATACAATGATGAAGGACGCCGACGGGTTCTTCGTCCAGTCGTGGTGCACGGCCACCAGCGGATCCAAGAAGTGGGCGTCGGGGAAGTGGCACAAGATCAATGATTTGCAGACTGTTACTGTTAAGATTATCTGCTAAGGGCTGTGGTGGCGGTGGCGTGAAGGGCGGGTTTGGGTATCTGGTGATTACTGTGTATGATGAGAGTGGCTGGAGATGGGGTGTGTGGGTTATGTTATGCCGAGACCTTGGACACCAGTGCGGAGCAGAGTGAGGCAACACCGCGGGATGTTCCCGGCACCCTGGGTCGCTTGCACTGTGTTTGCTCCTTGCCATAGCCTAAATCAACCTCACTCCCTCTCAACCAATCGCCCTCCAACCCCCTGTCGTTTGCTGTGCCTCAATTTGCGTTGGTTTGTAACAACGGGAGTCATCGCAACCTCGTCCCCTTCGTGTCTTTCTGTATAATGCTTCAAACTTTGCCGTGAAAGACGGCGTCCAACCTGTGTTAAATCTCTCTCCAAATCAACACCTCCGGGACCCTGACACCCCCTTCCAAGCTCAACACCACCATGGAAACCCCCCCTCCAATCACCTCCTTCCCAACGCCCACCCCTGCCCATCCCATCATCGATGAATTCGTCGCTGGCCTCCACGAGTTCATGCTCTATCGAGCTCAGCACCCAGAAATAGACGACGAGTTCTCGCCCCCCATCCCCAAGGACAAGGTCAATTACCCCCTCCCAGACTTCCGCCATGACTTCGACAACTTCGACAACGACTATGGCTACCCCCCTACCCTCACTCCGCCGACCCCTTCGCCATACAGATGGCGCTCTGGATGGCAATCTTCGCTATTTCGGCCGCAGTTCAAACCACAGGTCGGATCCTCGGTCGAAGGTTTGATACACCTTGGGTGATCCGGTGCTTCCCTATCGGGTATGTTGCCGACGCTCTTGGGTGTCCGATGGCCTGGGAAGAGTATGTGTTGTTCAAGAGAAAGGAATTTCGAGACTCGGCTACGCTTGTCTTGAGAGGTCGACATGTCGGAAGCGATGAGAGCTGGGATATGGCGATGGTGGAGATGAAAGCTGCAATTCCGGCGAGATGGGTTTGTTTCGTTGCGGGCATTTTGCCTTGCTTTGTGAAGTTGTGCTCTGTGATGGGGATGGTGCATGCGCAATTTGTTGGTGGCATGTATGTCGGCGCTTGGTTAGTCTTCAAGATGCTCGTGTTCGCTGCAATGACGGATAGGCAGCCTTCTCCAAGAGAAGCCCAGTCTGACATCCGCATGGAGAAAGCGACGAGAACCTCCTAACGAACGAGCTGTTTCGAGGTATCAGCGAACCACTCTTGGTCTTGGGGCTCCGGCGTGAAAGGACAGCCTTCTCCGCTGAACGCAAAACACCACGGCTCAAGGGGGTAGATGTCCTGGGATTTGAGGATCGATGCGGCGAAAATATGGTATCACACTTCGCCACGGTAACACGCCGACGGTGTTGTATTTGAGACCACCTTACCGCCACGTTTTGCCCGTCACGGTTTCTACAACCAGTTCGTACTTCTTGGGGAACTGCAGCACCTTGCCCAGCTGTTAGGGCGTCAATTTCCTCGTCTCTTCAGGGTCGAACAGCTGGATTTCCTTCTCCTCAGAGGCGGAGAAAGGGCCGAGCTTGGCAGAAGATGTCCTTCGCATCACCTCGGCGCTAATCTTAAAGCTAAAGGATGGGTCAATCTTCAAACCGTAAGGTCTCGGGTCGGGAGGGCAGAAGCCGTTGGGATCTTTACGACTTGTATTAACATGTCTATAAAGACGAGTGGCACACATGCATTGAACCTACCGCTCCCGCTGCCGATTCTCGGCGTTAGGTCGAGGAATCGAATAAAGCCTATTTCTCATGGCTTATGATTGCGCCATTTACGCTGGCCACGACCGTTGTATCTCGTCTAAATCATACGCAGTATTAAAATAAATCTAGCCTTCAGACCTTAAAAGTGCCGTGCATGCACCTTGAGTATCGTAGGACTTCAAGCTTACTCTAGCACCGCCGGTGTTGAACGACACGTCTCGCTTCAGAACAGCACTGTAACACAACAATTTCAAAGAACCCTACAGGGCCGCCTTCGTATAGGTGCATCCCACAGGATTTAGCCTAGCCAACCAATATCACAGCTCCACTAACAAGGGACGTAGCCAAGTCTGTGATTGATTATTGCAAGCATCAGCGGCCTGCCTAAGTCTACTACAAGATCATTGATCAGTTCTATGCAATCAATCTTCTACTCTGCAAGCAGTCAGCCCAGGCTATCAATATTTAACTGTGGCGCAGTGAGAAGGAAGATGCTACGACCCTTGCATATATTACCAGCTCTGCATTTAGAAAGGTAACGGATCTCAAACTGATCTGCTTCTTTCTGGGAGCCGTCTTTCTCAAGGTAAGCTCCTGGCTGTCTATAAGTACGCGGTTTTGCCCTCGACAAAAGAACGACAGACAGACAGCAGCCATCCAAAACATCTCTCTTCAGTCAACAATATACTTCATCGACTCGTCACAATGGCCAAGTTCTGCTTCCTCGCCATCATCACTGCCGTTTTGGCAAGTGGCCATGCCAGCGCTTTCCAGTATCGATTCTGCAAGTCACCAACCTCATTAGAGGTTGAATGTGCAGCTAACTCGCAGTAGATGCCGACTCTAACTGCAACCACGGAAATGCCGCCGGAAGTACTTTCCCACGCAATGACCAGGGGCCGTGAGTTGTTAATCGTCGGGCAGGTATGCACGTTCGCTAATAGATGCACCCCCAGTCTCTCCGGCAGCCAGACCAACTGCTACAGCGCCCCCATTGGCGTGAACTGGCAACGAGTCGAGATCGACAGCCCGCCCAGCCAAATCATAACCTTCTGCAACGTGAACTGCCAAGGTAGTGGTTCCGCCCTGCAGAGCGGTAAGAATTGCTTCACGCCACCCACCAACTGTGCTATCGGCAGCTTGTAAGTCATGGCGTAGCATCAAGACGGCAGCGAGTACGGGCGCGCTAACTATTTAACAGCAAGGCTACTTGAACATTCGGTGGCGCATGTTCTGTTTTCCCGTTGGTGGTTAAGGGTCAACATCCATGTGCGATTGGGGGGCATAAAGAGCAGGAACGCGGCTGTAGTTATAAAATCTTGTCGTTGCCGGGCGTCCCAGTGAAGCTATGGGAATATCAAGTGCACCCTGCTCCGTAACGGTCTTGCCTACACTGTTCGGTGAATCGGTCTTGTCTTCGCTGGTCTTATATGAAAGAGTGCACTGTGATCATAGACACTGACAGAAAAGATGAGCATGTGAGAGCGTAGTCAACACAAGGCGACATCTCGATTAATAACCTTGGGTGCGCAAGCCGAAAACCCTGGGAGCAGTTCTTGTGCAACTATCTACACGCGCTATACAGGATCCACAAACCGGACTCGTTTCTGTCGCTCCGGGGACTTCGAGCTTCGCATGGAAGAGTACTGTGAGTCACAGCGCCCAATGTCGTGCGGACCGTACTCGACTTCATTCGCCTCCACGATCCCTCTAAAGAGAGAATCTGTTTTCCTTCTGCGGGACACCTGTTTTTCTTGAATCTCATCACTGTTTCGTCCCACAACATCTTTCGCAGAGTCCTCTCGATCTGCCGCGCTAAGCCTCTCGCCCGCAAGGCGCTTCCGTTCCTGCTCCTCATCACCCTTGCGAAGTATCTCAAAAATCGCCTGCACGGGTGCAACCGCTTTTCGCAACATTCCGATGAGCCTTAACGGAGCTCCGGCATCGAGCGCCGCGACCGTCACCGCAACACCCCTCCTTCCTCTCCAACTTCCAGAAGCCCCCTGCACAGCGGCAACCTTACGAACAACGGCAAGAGTTACTTTTGAGTACCTCACCCCGTCCCACGTCCCAATATTCTCGTCGTCCCTCGCGTCATTTTTGTTTTCTCTTTCACGGTCATGCCTACACCCGGCAGCTACGTGCTGACGATGAATCTTCCTCACATCGTACCCATCCAGCAAGCCCTGGAAGTCTTCGCCTCCCCGCTCCTCCGCCATGTCCCGCGTCTCATACCAGTCGCGACCTAGCCACGCACCATGCTCGAGCAGAATCTCGGCCACCGCGTAATCGCCATTCGCCACGGCCTGATACAGCGCGTTGACGTGCACAATGTCAGACACGAAAACATCTGCCCCATTTTGGAGCAGTAGTTTCGTGATGGCTTTGCGACTGGTGCAAGTCGCGGCGATCAGCGGCGTTCCATACTGGCCACCAACGGTGTTCACCTTAGCACCATAGTCCAACAACAATCGGACCATGTCCATCCTTCCCGCCACCACAGCAGCTTGTAGTGGGCGTCCGTATACACGACAAGCGGCATTGGGGTCAATATTGCTGTCTAGCAACTTCACCAGCTCCGCTTTGTTGCCACCTTGGATCGGCGCGACCAGATAGTCGCCGACGAGGGCGAACGACGTCTTCATGATCCTCGCCAAGACTTGTTCCTCCTTTGCCCAGGTGGGCTGCGCCTCGAGGACCTTCTGCATCGGCGCGCTGCGAAGAAATCGCTCTTCTTCCCAGATATTGACCAGCTCGGAGGTGCGCCCCGCCCAAACGTACGTGTCAGCAACAACGGTAGCCACCTCCCCAGCGAAAGTCTGCACCTCGACGGGGACTGTACAACGCTTGAGCAAAGGGGTGGACACAAAGTCTGAATCGGGGTCGGAGTCATCACGATCTGCATCGTCTTGCGGCCGAAGGGTATGCATTGTGCGTCTATCGGAGCCGAAAAGCAGGTCGCAGTAGCGAAGGGCCTCGGGGCGTAGCCCAACAATGAGAAAGCCCTCAGTGTGACCGGGCATGTGGGAGGGAAGGTTGTCATAACAGTCCATCTTGCGGCGGCGGAGGACCTTGTTGGCATCTTGAACCACGGCGCAGTTCAGGCCACGCGGTCGAAAGCGGTCGTATCCCATGAGCCGAGCCGGCGTCATGATCTCGCTCGCCCTGCGGATGGAGAGGTCCGCTTTGCACCAATCCTCAGACGACGGGATGAGACGCCTCCTCCACTTATAGGAATAAACCCCCTTGGTAGACTGTGCCGCGATGGCGGATAATACGCTGGGGAACATAAGGCGGCCGTAGACAAACAGGTTGACGGTCGTTCCGCCTGGTGGAGTGGCGAGCTCGGACTGCGAGAAGCGGTTCATGCCTGCGAGGATGTACGAGGGGACGAGAGTTGCTTTGGGTACGGGATCTTGGTGGACAAAAGAGGGTGGTTTGACAGGCTCGGGGTGGATGAACTCCTCTTCGGAGACGTCTGGGACATCCTCTTCTTGCCTAAGGGGTTCGGGACGGCGGTCTTCCGGGAGGAGGATGAAGCGTGTTTCGGGGTTGACCTGCATTTGGGTAGGTCTCTCGCTGGTCGTTGTCGGGGCTGCGATGACCTCGTACGGTGGCGGACTATCGGACTCGTTGTCAGGAGTGCCATCGACGCAACCGGTAAACTCGCCAATAGCGACACCCTGGCTCGGGCTCGTCAATTCCTCGGTGCTGTTGATCTCATCCGTCTTGGATGGAATATGAAACCCGCCAATGGCTATATCAAAGCCAACATCTGCGTCACACTCAGTCATGCTCGGCTCGGCAGTGTCTACGCTGTCTGTGTCGTCTGACTCATCTAGGTTTGAACCTGAACCTGGATCTGAGCTGTCGCTTTCTGGCGCCTCGTTTGGTTCAATGGATATGACTGCGGGGATGGTCAGGGGCATGGTAGCCGTCGATTCTGGCATGATACCCGTTTCTGGCGGCCTGAGTCCATGCTGAGAGGAGCAAGACCGGCAGATGTAAGGGTCATTTGACCTATGATCCGCGATCAGTCCTCGCAGCTGTGGCGCGGTCAGTCGGTCATCTGGTGAGACTCGAAGAATCGACTGCGTCCAGTCCAGGACTGCTGAGTCCCCGTTCCTCGGTGCATCCTCTCGAAGTTTCTCGATCCAGAGTGCGACTCCATCGGGGTTTGCCCAGTAATTGAAATGCAGGTTGCCGTTCTGCGATAGGAATTGGTCTAAGTCTTGAAGGGTGTGATCCATTAGCACTGTCGCCATTTTGAGGAAGACGCAGCCCAGAGACCACATATCACTGGCTCGATTTCTTGGCCCGTTTGTGTCGTAGGTTTCGGGTGCGGAGAAGCGCTCGGTGAAGCCTTCATGCAGTCCGATGGTAGTGCTAACCTCCTCGGCCCCCCAGCTGCGAGAGGTGCCGAAGTCGGTGAGATACACTTTCGAGTCCTTGACAAGAACGTTCTTCGGCTTTATGTCATTGTGACGGACGCCTTGCTGATGCAAATACGCCAGCGCGGTGGCAAGACAGCCAAAGAATTCTGGAAGGGAGCGCTTGCGTAGTATCGGGTTCTGCTGCGGGGATGTGAGATATTCGTGCAGGTTCATGTCGGCGATGGGCGTCATGATGAGACCGAGATTCTCCGGGTCGGTGTATGAGCCGACCAACTTGACGATGTGAGGATGGGAGAGCTTCTTGAGAGCTTGTATCTCACCCTCGAATTGTCGGTAACCGCGAGAATCGCTGTCGACGGAAGGTCCCCGGTAAATGAGTTTGCGAGCGTATTGCTCGAGAGTCTGGCGACTCCGAACGCGGTCAACAGCGCCGGAGAACCCCCGCCCTAGCAACTCGATGGGCTCAAAGTAGTTGTCGCCCGGCGCATCGAGGTGGATGTGCTTCCCCCCGGCCTCGAGTTCGGCCACTTCCTTCTGCTTGCAAAGGACCATCTGCTGCAGTTTGAGGAACTTGGCTCTGAGCGCCCCTCGTATAGCATTGGGGAGGTTGCTAGGGCTGTAAGGGAGGAACGAGTCGGAACGTTTCTGTGCAACGAACTGATCCAGGAGCTCGGGGCACCCAAGCATGTGCAGGACGGCGAAGGTTCGAGGGAGGAGACTCCATTGTCTTTTGCCGTACTGCATCAGCAATTCTTGGATCATGGGGAAGTGTGCGTCTCGCAACATCCGCTTGTTGGCAATTGGCACATTGTCCTGTGGGGTGGGAAGCCACCTGTCAAGAGCTTGCTTGAGGAGGGGTGGAGGGATGAATTTTGTTATGACTGCCTTTGCGATGGCCTGCTTGGGTGAGATATGGTTGGGTTTCTCTGTTGCGGGTGTGGCAGCATAGACCGAGTGTCGGGGTCCTACGTTATCTTCATCCTCCCCAAAACAGGTTTCGAAGTACGGCTGCTCGTAATGAGACGACATATTGAGTGTTTCGACGACATGCGGGAAATGGAAGGAGATGTCACAATCTATCTACCGAAAAAGGGGGTAAGGTCCCCAAGAGGCCTTATCTATCCGTCAATCTTCAGTCTTCGCTTGGGCCGTGGTCCGTCCAGCTTCTCAACCACGATCCGAGGCATCGCGAGATGTGCACGTCACAACCACAATACACCGAGGGCGCAGGCTCTGACATCGCACTTCATTGGCCAACTAAAGGGGCTATGAGTCGGAGGGTGTGTAATTCCCGAAGATCATTGCGATTTTAGCGCGGAATAGGGGCTGTGCCTCACAAGGCGTTCTGAGCACGGCAGTCCCGTCGACGAAAGAAGACACAAGGCTACCAATCACAGCGAAGAAAACCATCGACCATGCGCACCAAAACAGCATGGTGCAGACACACCTGCATTAGCGGTGGGGAAAATCGCTCGGGGTTGACTCGGTCCACCCGATCCTCGAAGGTGGCTGCAAACCATCAGGTGCTCTGCAACTGATGGCACATGGGATACTGTGTGTGCCTTTCAAGCAACGCCACCACCAACTTCCGTAAAAGAGGTCGAGACTGTGGGCACAACCGTGCTCTCATAAATAAAACGGCTTCGCTATGATATCTCATTCTAAGAGCCCAACGTTCCCCTAGCCCGGCGACCAACACGTGGCCATCGCAATGGATCCCATTGGTGTTACCCTTGGGGCGTCATCTCTTCTCTTTCAGGTCTTTGCTGGCTGTATCAAGGCATATCAACTCATATCTGAGGCCAGCGACTTTGAAAAGGACTACCAGTTCATCCGCATCCGGTTCAAAACGGAGCAATACCGACTACTGGATTTTGCGTCTGTAGCCCAGCTCACCGAGCGAGATGATACCCTCATCATCAATGCTTCCAACAGAAATATTCTCCTCGAAGTTCTGGATCAGCAATCTAAGATGATGATGCGATTTGGCCACTTTGATGATCGTCTACGGCCGCTCGCAAAGCCTCTTATTGAGGCCGCCATCTTAGAGAACGAGCAAAAACAGCCCAAATCTCGCGACCAGTTGGCAAGCCGTTTCCCACATAGCAATTCTCTGCTACGGAGAGCGCTCCTTTTTGCTGAATACGGCAGCAAATATCCTTCCCGGCTACGCTGGGTTATATTCGACCGCGAAAAGGTGGAGCAGCTTCTGTCTCGACTAGTGGCGTCCAACAACTTTCTTCAAGAGCTGCTCAGCTCGCACGAACGGCAGATGCTGAGACGACAGGAGGTGCAGACGGGATATCAGATCATGCAACTGAACAACAAGGTCGACCAAATCTATGAGATCGTGCAAGCGGGGTTACTTCCCATCACACTACCAGGGGATGCGGGACAGGTGCCAATTCAGGCTGGGATGTACGCAAAGTCTGGCCAGATCTCGGATTCGCCCGAGAATACAAAGTCGGTTCTGGTTTCGAAGCTGGTCGAGCTTGGCCAGTTCAAGGCGCTTGCGGCCGCAGCAGCAGCAGACGAAGATTGCCTGACACAAGGCTTCCGAGAGAGCATGCGATTAGGACCGGAGACTTGTGCCGATATGCCTCTCCAGCTACGTCCGATAGATATCGTTCTTGACGACACCGACATGGATGCACATGAGGTGCGCGTCTCAGGATGGCACCACCCCGAAGGAGGAAGTCGAAGTCGCGTGTGGATCGAATGGAAACGCATGGACCCGCGGCATATCCAGAACATCAACGACGGCCCGGACCCAGACACTCTCCGTCGCTTCCGAGCCCTTGTCACACTCCTCCGGGAACATGAACAAGTCCGGCATTTTAGAGCACCACCATGCTTGGGCTACTACCTCTACAACGTATCACCAACTGGAATCCGTTACGGCCTGGTGTTCAAGAGCCCCGAGGAAACGGATCCGCATACGCCACCAACATCCCTACGAGATCTCCTCCAAGACCGGAACTTCATCCCAAGTCTCACCACCCGAATCAGCCTCATGCAAAACATCACCCAGGCCGTCGAGAAGCTACACTCCGTCAACTGGCTGCACAAGGGGCTCTGCGCGGAGAACATCATATTCTTCCAGGAGGAAAACACCGACACAAAACTCAGCGAGCCATACCTCACCGGCTTCGACTACTCTCGCCCAGATGGCGCTGTCTCAATGTCGTCCAGTGCCCCCAGAACCGCTCTAGACGACCTGTACCGCCACCCCGGCGTTCAGGGAGGTCCACGGGAGGGTTCACAGCGACTAGGCTACCGCAAACGACACGACATCTACAGCCTGGGTGTTGTCCTCATCGAAATCGCACACTGGAAACCCGTCGAAGAGGTGCTCGGGATTCCGGACGGGGGTAAGGTTCGCGTCAAGGACGTGATCAGTGCAAGGGGCAAGCTATTGAGCAAAGAGAACTTAGACCGCATAAAGTTCTTCGTCGGGGTGGCTGTGGCCGGAGCAGCCATTGCTTGTCTTACGGGGATGGTGGCGTTCGAGCTGCGGGAGGCGGATTCAGAGGAAGATGGGGAGGTCGCTGCGAAGTTGCAGGGTATGTTCTATGCTAAGGTTGTGAAGCCAATCTTGGAGACGAGTATCTAGAATAGGAACGCAGGATTAGGAGAGTAGACGCCTGTGACTCATGGCTTCTCAGAGCCCTCGTTTGACCCGGCGTGGCATGCTACGAAACAAGGGAAGTCATCAACTCTGCTACTCGGATCGGCTACCCATCAGGATCACTGGTTGGAGAATTTGGAAGTCTCTTGTGGTTCTTGGGGTCTCGAGGCTCCCCTTCGATCTCTTTGCCTTCAGCTTCAATGAAATAAAGGATCTTGACCGTCTACTGCAAAGATCGAGCCTCGGCGTCCGGATGCTATCCAAAAGAGCAAGGTTGGAGAATCATCCTCGAGGCGGACCACCATCATCATCCCACGAATAACATCGATTACATCAAAGGCCCATCTTGTCAATTGGTAAGTCATTTTTATTTCCCCATTAAAAATTTTTGTTCCCGCGGGAAGGGAGAAGGGGGGGCCGCGGAGGCGAGGTGAATTTTCTAGCTTGCGGGCGGTTGGGGCGAGACATGCACACCGGCAGAACCCTATATGGCTAAGCCCGTGCATACAGTGTCTTCCACTGTTGTTGTCTGTGATGCATAATAACGTTAGAGTCAGTATGAATAAATGAAGCTGTGTAAGCCAACCACGATGCACAAGCGCGAGGTTGCCGTACGGGGCCGCCATGCATGCTGACGAATGCCATTGGCCAGGCCGAGACTCGTCTGGTTCAATGGAGAGCCTGAAGCACAAACAGGACCCACCAACACTTGTCAGAATCCTGACGACTTGGAGTGGGGCTTCTCGACAAGTCTTGACCTAGGTGGCTTGATGCCGAACCTTTAGTGAACCTTGGTCTTGATCTTAACTGACCTCAACGTTAACTGACCTCATCGTTGACTGGCTGTCACGTGCTGTCAGAAGCACGGCACACTGCCTGGCACTGCCAGGACGCCAGTGAGCCTGAGCCGCTGTGGTGACGAGGCTGAATCCCACAGACAGGTTTATAAAAGAAGGAGGTTCTGGCTAGAAGCCAGAACCACATAAGCAATACAGTCACATTATTGCAATCCCATCAGTTCCATCGAATCCAGGTTGCCGTGTTTCTGACAGGAATGGCGGTAGTTGGAAATGAGGGCGTTGTCCGCCGGGAGTGCCGATCACAATGTCTGGTTGTGGGGTCACGCATACCTCGAAAGAAACCCCAAACGTTGTGAAAGCCGCCATCGAGATGGTTTAGTAATGCGTGGCTGGACTTCGGCCCAAGCGATGGTCCCTTTTCAACTTTATTCACAACCTCGGAAAGAACTATTTGAGGACAGACACGCCGCACATTCCACAGCACTGATCCCACGACTATCCACGATGCACATCCGCCAGAATCCCGCAGCATCCCGCAGCACAAGAACACAAGGCGCACAAGATGCAGTCACACAAACGCAACACAATGAAGCAGAACACGTCGTGACCGGAGAAAGCCTGGACGGGACGAATAGGGCAAGGCCAGCGTCGCTATGCCGAGGTCGACCCGCTGGTAGCAAATGCTATCCACAACGTAAAGCACAGCGGCCTCTGTAGCCTCCCCGACGAACTCCTGGTCATGGTCATGGAGCAGTTGGGTTTCGTGAGCCTGCAGTGCCTCCGGAGAACCTGTCGCATATTTCTCCGCCTATTTCTCGCCGAGCCCTTCTGCGCCTGGCGCGACGATGCCGAAGCAGCACCCATCGGACGTCTCGATCCTCCTTGCCCCGCACCGTATTCGGTATCCTGGCGGCCTTTCCAACCCTGGCCCCGAGCGCAACGGTGTCCACCGACCACGGGGGTGCGTAAGCTGCTGGAAAAGGACGCTACCGAAGCACTCTGCTCTGACTGCCGAAAGGACGAGGCAAAGTGGGATTGGACATGGTATTATTCCCTCAATAATCGCGTAGAGGATCCCAAAGGATGCCGTTGCAGCGACTGTCGTTCGATATCAAAAGATTGGAAACGGTGCACCGAGTGTCGTCAGGACCACAACCCCGCCTGCTTCTCGCGCGCCCAGCGTTCCCTCCCAGAGCCTCGCCGCTGCATTGGCCGTGAGGGATACGTACGACTCTGCGCATACCAAGTCGTCCGTTGGCGCGATGTCATTGGCGTCGCAAAGCGGTCACCGAAACCGGAAGCAAACAGGCCATTGCGGCGGGTGGTGATCGTCGAGTGCCGCCATCCAAGCCACCTCCCCGCCCACCACCGCAACCTCTTGACGCAAGCCGACACGAGCGGCATGCATCCCACCGCCGCCGTTGAGAGAGGGAGCGATGGCGAGATCACAATGTCCATGACCTGGACGGGCCATTTACCCTTACCAAACCGTCGTACAGGGAAAATGTCTCTTGCCGGAACCAGAAGCTGCCTTCGATATCGTAGATGTTAACGAATTTGCGGGGGATACTGTTGTTTCCTCCGCTGGCACCCGGGATCCGCACGCCATACGGCGTTTTGTTCACAGGCGCAGAGCTGTTGGTTTCACGTTAGCATCGTGCGGAATGTGGATCGGCAATTTCCGCCTGGACGGCATTGACTGGCGTGGCGCAGCTGTTGTTCCTTTCATCCTTCCCGTGTCACCCCAGAACCTGTATAACATCCGCGACTTCCCACCTGCGACTAAGTAAGCTCGCCCTCACCATTCGCAATTGCAGGTCCCGTAACACCGTATTAGGGATATTAGTAATGGCCGGTAATGGGTTAAGCATCTTGGGAAACTAGACGCTTTTTAACTTTAACTTTACTAATGACTGTAATTGGACAGCCAGGTTTTATTACGTGAACCGCTTTAATAAGGCTTATTTATTCTCCACTAATATTAAGTTCTTTCCTTATACGGAATTTATCGATTTTATGTAATACGCTACCCCTGATCCGTTTACTAATCTATCTTAAGGAGTGATTATAAACTGGATTGATAGCTTAAACTTTAATATACGGGATTTAAAGAACTGGCCATGGGAATTTAGTAAAAACCTGTCAGATTACACTCTTAAGTTTTATAAGAGCTTATAATAGGCAGGGAACCCCGACTTAGCTGGGATAGGTGTGAGTGATATTAACCGTTAAGTATATAAGTTGGCAATTGGACTTTAACACTTTAAATGGAAGTCTTTATCTTATATATTATTAAAGTCTGTCTCGCCACTGTTTTTATCGTCGTCCTTAATTCCCAATACCTCCTTTACTAACAGCAACCTATACATTAAGTATTTAACGTTAATAAGCCTACTTAGGCCACTTTCCAAACCAGCCTCGGCCTCTTCTAGGACACGGCCTTTCTCTTCCATCTTACTATAATTATAACTGGACTCGTTTCAGTTAGAGAAATCGTGTGACGACCTGCAAGTCGTCACTTGGGCCAGAGCGGCCCGACGTATCCCCCGCAGAAGTAACAGTACAGGGAGACAGTATATACAGTACTGTGCACTGGGCTAGGGGTGTAAGGACCCAAAGCCCCTATAACTAATTAAGAGTGTCCTAGCCGGGAGTGTCCTGGGCCTTGGGATAATAAAGGTCGGGACAGTGTCCTGGGAATATAATAAGTAAGTATTAGGACACTTGGGTAGTTAATATAAATAGTTATCATTATGCTTAAAATAGCTATGAGGGACTCTGGTTCCTTACACCAGTATTTAATTATTTATTAGTGTCTTACTGTTTAGACTCACCTTTGTGTATTATAGTAACAGTGACCTACACTGATATTAAACCCCCGTTTAGGAGTGCTAGCTTAATAAGCCGTCTTTAGAACGCTTACTTAGTCTTTAGCATCCTGTCATACGTTCTGTCTTAACCTGTCCAGTCCTCTTAAGGCCTGAGTTAAGTGCAGGTTGTAATACTTAGCTTACTCCTTAAGATTTAAAGTCTGCTTAAAGGTAAGGTTAAAGTTAATAGAACTTATAAGATAATTAATGTTACTAAGTAATAAATACCTACTTTAAATAATAGGGATTAAAGATAAAGTTATTAAAAGAAGCTAAGCTACTTTAA